>Ga0118677_10000258_pt1 | contig 113981 bp, 93 predicted proteins | sample AliMusrvi5mmetaG_FD_86154 | JGI IMG/M metagenome (GOLD analysis project Ga0118677, IMG submission 86154)
ATGCTCCCCGATCCAAGCACATTGGCAGTGCCTTGAGGGAAGCGGTTTTACATCCGCAAGTGGTGCACTTTGAATCCTAACATGTGACCATCAGGTGGTGCACTTTGGGTGACCGCCGACAAGAATACCCCTTGAAAGAAGCATCAAGGGATCTAGCACTATATATGAGTCTGTTTTGGAATTGTCAGTAGCTGGCAGAGCGGCATCCTTCCGCAGTGAGTATGAATGGGCTCCAACGACTTTTCTGAGGGTGGCGTCACGATTTTATTGCCCTGTATTGCGGGGATGAGGAGCAGCCCCCCCTCTCCGATTACCCGCACGTTTTTCTGCTGCTGCTGCAAATCGCCATGCAGGCGAAATGGAAGGATTGCCCCATGACTTGCCTAAAGGCAGGGCAGACTTTTATAAGAGATTGGGAGAAGGCGGGACTACGCTCGAGAAAAGCCTAGCAATCGTCTATCATAAGGCTGGAAGAGTGCAAATTGGGGGCATTCCAGAGGGGCAACAGGGGAACACCCGCAACCCTCACAGACTCAAGGCTTTCCAGCATCACCAACAACGCCAAGGGACAGCCAGAGGTACATCTGGGGGACAACAAAGGGACATCAGAGGTACATCCAAGGCACACTAACCACACAGATACACTGATTACACCGATTACAAGGAGTACAAAACACACACACAACAGAACAACCATGGCCGCAGATAACGCCAAAGCCCAGGTTTCCAAGCCGGAATTGGAATTCCCATCCTTCCCATGCTAAATTCTCCTCCATCCGGTTTCTGGCCCAAATGTGGGTGACATGCACTACAGGTAATGTGGTTACAACGCTGTGGATTCATTGCAGTAGGGACAGCAGAACTGATCCTTGAACAATATGGATGTTGCAACCCTCAAGCGGTGACTTCCTATGAGTTTCCTGGCATTGTGGTGCTTAGAGCACCCCATTGATGCGAGAACTGGCGTCCAGCACAATGGACAATTCGTGTGAAATCCTTGAGTCCAGAGCGGAATCACCAGAACACAACAAAAAAGCGCAATCCCAGATCCCGCCATGGCCATTGGGTAATCGCCGTACAGAATGGACTGGATCAGCAGACCGACAGCAATGGGTGAGAGTATGCAAATAATGAACAACAAGAATGCGGCGATTCTGAATTGTCTGACATGCGATGCGGAACGAATGTGATGCATGCGACTACAGTGCCCTCATCACCAGTGCCACGCTATGGGGTCTATCCCTACAACACTACCCCGTATTTTTCCTACTAATTTAGGTTCATAGCAACTTCCACTAGTTGCGGCTTATAGCAGATCTTGCTTCCGGTCACTATGCACATCCGTGCGATAAGCCGTCAAAGCCCATCTATTGAAAGCGGACGTAGTTCAATGCTGAAAGACTGAAGAGAGTGGTGGCGCGATAGTCACCAGAGACCTTCCTCTGCCCGTAACCCGTCTATCATTTCGCAGATAGTTCGAATGGAGAGTGGCACCTTGTGCAGCCCCCATACAAGGATGATGGCAGGTGTTGCGACAGGCTTCGAAGAACACACGGGAGGCAGCACATAAAGCAGCCTTGGTATATCGCAGATCCCCTAATACAGGAATGCCCGCCCCGAGCCTTATAGCCACGGGGCGGGTCAGTTGCTCACAACACCCGGCGTCCTTGGATTATCCGGACCAGGAAGACTACAATCGCCACCACCAGCAGGATATGGATGAGGCCTCCCATTGTGTAGCTGGTCACAATACCCAGACCCCACAACACCAATAAAATAATCGCAAAAGTCATTAACATGGCTGATACCTCCTAACGTGATGCGTGTTGAATTGAGTCACCGGCAGTATCCACGTCCTTACCAATCCCGTTTACGGTGCCACAGCTCGAGCTGAAAATGGCTACTATTGCGGACGCGGCTACAAGTAATATGATATGTTTTGTTGATTTTTTCATAATGTTTGATTGATGGATTATTTCCATGTGTCTAATCTTAGACGTGCATTTCTTCTGTCGCTATGGGGTGAAACCCGACCATGGAAAAATATGATGAGGGAACCATACAACAATGCCAGCAAAGGCCCGGAGCACCGCACCTTTGCTGGCTGATGAGGCACCCTTATTTGCAACCGCAGGATGAGCAGGATTCCTTGAGCGCCTTTTCAACAGCCTCACGGGTTTCGCCGGTGCGCTTCTGGATGCGTCCTATCAGCTCCTCCTGCTTGCCTTCGATAAACTGGAGGTCGTCATCCGTGAGTTTGGCCCATTTTTGTTGAAGTTTTCCCTTGGTGATGTTCCAGTCGCCTTTGATTTCAAGTTTTGTCATTGTATTGTTTTTTCTATGATGCGTCGCCGTCCGCATACACCATATGTGTTTGCGAGGTCAGGCGACATCACAAAACTACGACAACTGCACACGATGCCCAATGGGGAAAAACCCTACCCTGAATACTGTATAGGATAATTGCCCAGGTGCCTGATGATATGACTAACATGAAAGCTCACGTTTATGGCACGGTGTCAGAGCCTGTTGCTCTCCGTGGACTGCTCTAGTTTGCGGCTAACCCATAGCAGGTACGGCCATTCGAAAGATCAAGGTTCTTCCTTACCTGGTTGAAATTCGTTAGTTACCTGCGATGGGATGATCCCCTCCCCCAATCCAACCGCTTGGGTTGGGACAGTGAAGGCGAAAGCGAAAAATGCGGCCACGCCAAGAAATACGATAGCCACCAGATAATTCCATGCGAGTTTTTCCTTCAGAAAAGTGACAGCGAACACTATGAACACCAACAGGGTAATGATTTCCTGAATGATCTTGAGTTGAAATCCTGAAAATTGGCCATATCCGAGGCGGTTCGCCGGCACAGCAAGGCAGTATTCAATCAACGCGATTGCCCAGGAAACAAGGATGGCCTTCCAGAGCGGCCAGGAGTGACCATATCGCAGGTGGCCATACCAGGCGAACGTCATGAAGACATTTGAAAATAGCAGGAGAAACAGTGTATACATAAGGTTGGATGCACAAGTTGTGAATCACAGTCCCCTAGTCTATTCAAGTGTGGAATCAAGAAAACGGTAAAACACTTTCGCGCATCTGGATCCATGAATCTCTCATCCACTCCAAAGTTATGCCTTTTTTACACTGGACCCCATCAGCAGACTCACGCTGATCAGCGCGACTGACGCGATGATCGGCAACGCGGCCATGTGGCGGTCGTTTCCTGCCGTCACCAAGAGGAAGCTGCTATCAACCAAACGTTCAGCAATAGGAATGCTGTAAAAGGTACAGAACGCCCTACCCAGGACGATGAGGAGAATTGAGAATATGAGCAAGAGTTTCATGGTAGGGTATTAGCAATAAATATGGAATTCATAGGGTTGACATGACGGATGGACTTTATAAGGGGAAACTTACCCTCAACCTCTGCTCATTGCTATGGGGTGTTTAACCCTTACTCATGTTAAATCGGATTGCATTTTAGTGTGTGCTGACACTTTTGGCAGATGATGCAAAAAACACAACCACGATAGAAAAAAAGCAGAAATACGTGCTAATTGCTTCCTGGCAAGGTCGGTCATCTACAGCCGCTGGACGATCGAGATTCCTTGAGCTTTGTTTCAAGCGTCTCACTGAATATGCCGGTGCGCTTCTTAGCGAGTCCTATTAATTCGTCTTGCTTACCCAAGACGAATTGAATATCGTCATGTGTGAGCTTGGCCCACTTTTGTTTGAGCTTACCCTTGGTGATATTCCAGTCGCCTTTGGTTTCGAATTTATTCATTGTTTTGTGTTTGTGGACATCGCCGTCCGTACAACTCTCGGAGGTGTGCGCGGTCAGGCGACCCTGCGAAGCTAAAACAACTGTCCCAATGGCCCAATGGGGAGAAACCCTACTTTAACCCGGCTTACAAGTTTCTGCCAATCTGGCGTGCAAGACGTTCAAGTGCCTCGTTCATGGCGGTGATGCGACCTGTCATCGGATCAGGGAAGACGAGAAATTGGAATTCAAACCGGAAAAAATGCGCATGAGATTCCCTGCCGTTGACCGATTGGAGTTTCCAAGTGCCCTCAAAGATCATGTGATTGGCTGTGTCTGGTTCAAACCTAGCTACATGTATTTCAAGCAGATCAGTGTAGTCCAGTGTGGTGAAACTTGCGACTGTTTGGATATTCATGGACCCGGTAAGGCGACTGAGATTGCTAGCGGTTACGCGAGCCATCGAGGCGTCCAGCGGTTCGGCCCATAGGTGATGATCACTCAACACAAGATCCCCACCCGCACGAGATACCAGTTGCTGTTGGTCAAGGTATTCTGGAAGTGATGGACGGTTGACTGCAATGGCAGGAACACGTAGTGATAGTTTTCGATCAGGCACGAGAGGATCCAGGACATGATGGGTAGCCAAATCTTTAACCGGTTGGAGCATGTTGCAACCGACAATGACCAGCAGTAAGCCTAATAGGTGAACGTGGATTTTCATGGCTTGTGGTCTTTACCAAGTATGATTTCATTTGGGTTCTGCTTCAGATCGTTTGACAGTTCCTTGACAGAGCGTGCAGCACGTTCGACTTCTACTAAAACGTTTTGTAGACGCATCAACATGGGAGCACGGGGGTTGGTCACCCGGGCAATATCGGTCGTGGCCTCCTCGATTTTATGGAGTCCAGCATCGGCGTGTTGCAGGACTTTTTCGACATCCTTGAGTAAGGGGTCAAAGCCTTGGTTGGCTTTTTTAGTCAGGACATCAATTCCCGCCAGAGTCTCATCAAGACTGTCAATGGCTTTGGCAAGTTTCTTGTTACTGACCAGGGTGCGCACATCGGTGGTGATACCCATTAGGTTGTCGTTGATCTCCTTCACATTCAGCGCGGCGATCTGCGTCTTGGTGGTGTCAAGGACATCACGCAGTTCCTTAATTGTAATACCAAGGTCCAAGCTGTTGAACTTTTTGAGGCCATCCGCCACACCGGCGATAAGTTCGTCCATTTCCATGCCCAAGGTAGGCACTATGGGATAAGGCGATTTGACGTCTGGTTGATAGGTGAAAACCTCGGCTGATGGTGCGATATCGAATTCGATATACAGTTTTCCAGTGAGCAGGCTCTGCTGTTTCATGCGGGCATACAGGCCCTCCGCTACAGCCTTATGAACACCATCCTCCGTAGTGAGATCAATGCCGTCGCCGGAGGTTGAACCGATATCAGCAAGGTCCTTCGTAGAGAGTTGCACTACCACCGGGATTATCTTACGGTTCCGCTTGGGGTCTATCAATATTTTTATTGAAGATACACGTCCGATAAGGACACCACCAAAGCGAACCTCTGACCCTACCAGCAGACCATTCGCGCTCTGGTCGAAATACAGCAGAATATTGCTAGTCTTCTCGAAGAATTTACCCGCGCCGAAGAGCACGAGGGCGGCGGCACCGAGAAGCAATCCTGCCAAGGTAAAAATTCCTATAAGAGTGGGGCTGGGTTTGTGGCTCATGGTGGTGGTGGTACGATTGTTTCTCCGCGATTCAGAAATAGACGAACCGCAGGATTTTCTGAGTGGTCGCGAAGGTGGCAAGGATTTCCAAGGGCGCCCTGGGTGTGCGTGGCGATATCAAGGAAAAGTGCTCTGTCTGCGATATTGAAGATACTGGCCAGTTCATGGGTAACTATGATAATCGTGGAGCGTTGACTTTCGCGTAGACGCAAGATCAGATCGTCAAAACGGCGCGAACTGAGCGGATCGAGACCAGCTCCGGGTTCATCCAGAAAAAGAATATCAGGATCCAGCGCCATGGCACGAGCGATACCCGCGCGCTTTTTCATGCCACCGCTGATCTGTGATGGATAGTAGTCTTCATAGCCAGAGAGACCGACGAGTGATAGTTTATATGCCACCAGTTCACGCAACGTGCTCGCTGGAACTTTGCCTGTTTCTTCCATGGGCATGGAGATATTTTCACCCAAGGTCAGGGAAGACCATAGAGCACCGGATTGATACATTACCCCAAAACTATGGATGAAGGCGCTACGGTCGGATGGATCGGTGCCAGTGAAGTCCTTACCATCATATAAAATGGATCCTTGTGTCGGTTCTTGAAGTCCTATCATATGGCGCAGGAGAGTGCTCTTGCCGCATCCGCTGGCACCTATGATGACAAAGATCTCCCTATCCTTGATCTCAAAATTCAGATCACGCATCACCACCATAGGGCCATAGGCCATGGTCAGGCCGCGCACGGTGACCTTGGCAATTTGCGACTGAGGCTGTGAATTCATTGTTAGATGTCAAGCAGGGTAAATATCACCGCAAAAATTGAGTCAATCACGATGACTGAGGTTATCGCTGCAACCACCGCACGGGTAGTCGCCTGACCCACGCCGGAGGAGGAATTGCCCGCCCCCATGCCTTGCATGCAGCCACAAACAGCAATGGCGGCTCCAAAAAAGACGCTTTTAAAGACGCCCAATGAAAGCGCTGTTAAATCTACTGAATGTATGGTTTCCGTCCAATACAGAGCTGGCTGAATATGCACGAAATATCCCACCAACATGCCACCGAGGATGCCAACGATATTCGCGTAGACCGTCAGGATCGGCATCATTAACACCAGCGCCAGCAGTCGTGGCAGAACGAGGAAATCAAAGGGATTGAAGCCAAAGGTTCGTAGCGCGTCAATTTCTTCATTTGCCTTCATGCTGCCCAAGAGGGCGGCGAATGCGGCTCCGGTTCGGCCGCTCATAATAACAGCGGTCATCACCACACCCATCTCTCGCACCATGGAGATGCAGACGATGTCCGCCACAAACAAATTAGCACCGAAATTTGAGAGCTGCACATTCCCCACAAAAGCAAGAATGACACCCATAAGAAAACTGATCAGCGAAACGATTGGAAGCGCCTCTATCCCGCATTCCTGCAACGTGTGCCAGAAATCCGTGGGACGGAAATGCGCTCGGCCTGTCAGCATGCGGCCAAACGAGAGTACTGCCTGGCCGATAAAATCCACAAGCTCTTGTGCACTCTTCCAGACATTTATTGATTCTGCTCCCAACTTGGCGATTTCCTTATCCGGTGGCGGATTAAGGTTATTTCCACCTTCCTCGGGCACAGCTAGAGCCAACTCCAGTAGGCCACGCAGATTATCAGGTAAATCACCAAGAACAGGGCGTTTCGACTTGTCCCCTGCAGCATCGATGATGGCCTGCAGACAGGCTAATAGATAAGCTGGCAGAGTGGAATCGTAGTCCCCGAGTCCGCCAGTTTCATAATGCGCGGGAAATTGATCGGGGGGTGCGCCGGTGACTTCTACGCGCGGCCCCTCGCGCCGCCAATGTCCCGAAACCGCCAGTGTGCACTCATCTGCATTCCGGGTCCAGACGGCGAGTGGTGGCCGCTGGAGCACCTCGGTCGTCATGGGGGAATCACTCATATACCACCGGCACCGCTCTTAGTGAACTCGATCACCTCATCCAAGGTTGCCATGAATTGATCCACCTTGATGGGCTTGGTGAGGTAACGGAAGAAGCCGGCATCGAGCCCCTTTTCTATATCGCGCGGCATAACATTTGCACTTAGTGCCAAGATAGGAATGTGCGCAGTAAGCGGGTCAAGACGAAGAATCTTCATCGCCTCAATCCCACTTATGCCAGGCAAATTGATGTCCATTAGGATGACATCCGGCATGCAAGTGCTTGCCAGATTAATGCCATCCATGCCATTCTGTGCGGTGAGCAGGCGCAGATCCGGGCGGCGGGCGATCAGTTGTTCCACAAGCTTCAGATTCGCAGGGTTATCCTCCACATAGAGCAGCAGATGTGAACGTGATCCTGTAATCATAAGTGTTTCTGTTGTCGTCCGGATCGCGGAATTGATATATCGGGTGTGGGGGTCGTTTTCGACGGGTTGTTCAATCCAGAACACGCTACCTACCCCCACAGTGCTTTCCACCCCTATCGAGCCCTGCATGAGTTCCACCAACCGTTTGCTAACAACCAAGCCGATACCCGTACCTTCCTCGCCACCGGATTCCTGGCCCAATCGATTGAATGGCTGAAATAATTGTGCAATGTTCTCTGGCGTAAGCCCTGCACCGGTGTCCTTAACACTAATGCGGATACCCCCTGTGGTCGTAGCCACGCAGTCCACACTGACCGAACCGCCGACCTTATTGTACTTGATCGCATTGGACAGCAGATTGATGAGCACCTGTTTGACGCGTGTGTGGTCTGCCCTGATATAACACGCTTCCTCGAACTTCGGAAAGGTCATGTTGATGCCACGTTTACTCGCTTGCGGCTCAATCATAGCCTGACATTCGATCATGACATCGGGAAGCGACACTGGTTCCAGCGACAAAGACAAACGCCCGGACTCGACCACTGCGAGATCCAGTATCTCGTTTATCAGTTCCAGTAGATACCAACCCGCATGTAGAATTTGACTGATACTCTCCTTCTGAGCTGGCGTGGGTGGCGGGGAATCGGAATCCATCAGTTGGGAGAATCCCAAAATCGCATTGAGTGGAGACCGCAGTTCATGACTCATGCTGGAAAGGAAGTCCGATTTGGCGAGATTCGCCTTTTCTGCTATGGCTTTGGCCTTTTCAAGTTCTACAGTATTTTCCTGCAAAACTTTGTCCACGCGATTGCGCTCCGTGACATCGCGGGCGGCAAAAAACAGACCCTGCAGAATGCCATCCTGATCATAAAAGTTAGTAGCATTGTAGGATACCATGGTTTGCTGCGCGTCCTTGGCACGCACAGTCAGTTCAAAGTCCGTGACCTTGCTCTCCATGAGTACCTGCTTGATAGCGGCTTCAGCCTGAGCCGGGTCGGTGAAATGGTTTTTGAAAGGTGTGCCGACCAATTCATCGTGGGAGTAACCGGTGATTACTTCCATCTGATGGTTCAAATCAGTGATGTTTCCGGACGGGTCAGTGGTGACAATTGCGTCTATGTTAGACTCAATGAGCGAGCGTGTGTAAAACTGCTGGTCGCGCAGAGCCTTCTGAGCGGCATATTCACCTGTGACATCGCGAAACACCAGCACCGCCCCAATCACCTGGTCGTCACGGTCACGGATCGGCGCACAACTGTCGGCGATATCGCACTCACTGCCATTGCGCGCTATCAATACGGTGTGGTTGGCAAGACCATGAATCGTGCCAGTGGACAGGGTTTCGAAAACCGGGATCGAGGAAGGCAGACGGCTTTCCTTATTGATGATGTTAAAAATTTCATCCACTAAGCAGCCGGTGGCTTCGGCTTGAGTCCAACCGGTGAGTTGTTCGGCGAGCGGGTTGAGGAGGCTCACCCGGGCTGTGGCATCAGTGGCGATAACTGCATCACCAATCGAGTTGATGGTCACAGCAAATTTTTCCTCACTGATCTGCAAGGTGACGTTGGCTTGTTGCAGCTGTTTATTAGTCTCTTCCTGGATATCGAGCAAATGCTGCCGTTCGGCTTCAACCTGCTTGCGCGCGGTGTTATCGGTGCCGATTAGCAGATAGCCAATGATGGCGTTTAGTTCGTCGCGCAGGGCTGTGACGGACACCACCGCTGGAAATCGGCTGCCATCTTTACGGATGTATGTCAGCTCATAAATGTCCTCAATGCCACGTGAGGCCTTGAAAACCAAAGCCTCGAAGCCCGGCGTGATCCGCGTGCCTAGTTCCGCGCTGAGCGCGGTGGCACGGGCGATGACCTCCTGCGGATCGGAGATCTCAGCCGGGGTGATCTTGTTCATCACCTCTGCGGCGGTATAACCTAGCATCCGTTCGGCACCCACGTTGAAGATCTGGATCACGCCATTGGCGTCGGTGGCGATGCTTGAGAAGTTTTCGCTATTGAAAATAGCGCTCTGCAAGGCACCAACCTTGAGCAGTGCCTCCTCAGCTTGCTTGCGCGCGGTATTGTCTGTGCCGATTAATAAATAGCCGATGATGGTATTTTGATCGTCTCGCAGGGCCGTGACCGAAACCACTGCAGGAAAACGGCTACCGTCCTTGCGGATATATGTAAGCTCATAAATATCCTCGATGCCACGTGAGGCCTTGAATACCAAAGCCTCAAAGCCTGGTGTTATCGGAGTTTCGAGTTCCGCGCTGAGCTCAGTAGCACGGGCGATGAGCTCCAGCGGATCAGAAATATCGGCTGGTGAAATCCGGTTGATCACATCTGCAGCGAGGTAGCCCAGCATCCGTTCGGCACCAACGTTGAAAATCTGAATCACGCCCTTGGCATCGGTGGCGATGCTCGAGAAATTGGCGCTGTTGAAAATAGCGTCCTGCAAAGCACCCGCATTGAGCAATGCTTCCTCAACCTGTTTGCGGGCGGTGATATCCCGCAGAATGCCAGTAAAATAGCGCTGGCCATTGATCCACATTTCTCCAGTAGTAATTTCTAACGGTATGGTACTGGATCCCTTACGGTGCCCTGAATATTCCTTGGAGACTTCGCTCTGGTCCGGCTTGAACCCGGGGATAAGCAAGTTAAGGTTTTGTCCAATTAGTTCCGCTGCGGTGTAGCCAAACATCCGCTCAATAGCCGGGTTGATGGTTTCAATGATGCCGCTGGAGGAATGGAAGTTGATAATGCCGTCCACCGCCGTATTGAGGATGGTTTGGACGAGCGCAGAACTATCGCGCAAAGCTTGCTGCACGGCATATTCCCCAGTAACATCACGGAACACCAGCACCGCCCCAATAACCTGCCCCCCACTGTCACGGATCGGCGCACAACTGTCGGCGATATCACACTCTCTGCCATCGCGGGCAATGAGCACCGTGTGATTGGCTAAGCCCTGAATTGTGCCACGCGCCAAGGCCTCCATGACAGGGATCGTGGTGTGCTGCCGGGTTTCCTTGTTAACAATCTGTAAAACTTCTGCCACAGGGCGGCCAATGGCTTGGGCAAGCGTCCATCCGGTAAGCTGTTCCGCCACTGGATTAAGTCTCGTTACACACGCGCTGGCGTCCGTGGCCAATACTGCATCACCGATCGAGCCGAGTGTCACCGCCAGTTGCTCCTCACTGTCACGCAATGTAATGTTAGCATGTTGCAGTTGGCTGGTTGTTTGCTTCTGGATTTCGAGTAAATGTTTGGTTTCAAGATGCACCAAAGTCTTGAGCCGATGCTGATTTTGTTGATAAAACAAATAGGCGAACGACATGGCAAACAGGAGCGTAAACAGACTGGCTCCCACGATGACGATAAAAAGGCGGCGCATGTTCGACTGGAACGCCGCTTCGCTCCGCACCAGTTCGGCTTCTTCAAACGTGGTGATATCCCTGATCTCACCACGAATTGAATCCATCAGACGTTTACCCTCGCCACCGCTTACTAATGCCAAGACAGCGGCAGTGTCGTGGTTTCGACACAGCTCGATCACCCGCGCCATTTCTGCCAATTTTGCATCGATCAATGAAGCTAGCGCGTCCAGATGAACCAATGCGTCCCCATGGCTATGCGAACCGTTGAGGTGAAACATCTGCCGCAACGCGGTAAGACGACCCGTGATTCCATCCTTCACCGATAGATACGGCTCGAGAAACGCCTCATTGCCAGTGAGCGCAAATCCACGCTGGCCGGTCTCAGCATCGACGAGCTCATCCTGAAGCTGGTTTGCGCTTTTGATGGCAAGGTGGACGTGCTGGCGCGACTCTGCAGCGAGTGTAGTCCGCGAGAAAGAGCGAAAGGCGACGCCCCCCCCAAGGGCGACCAACAGAATTGCGGCTGCAAGTGATATGACGAGTCTGATATTTGACAGCACAAAATTAGATGATGGTTACTTGGACACTACTTTCGATAATACCCGCAGAAATGGCATATCGGGTGAGGCTGGCGGTGTCATGAATGTTAAGTTTTTCCATGACTTTCTGACGGTGCTTTTCCACGGTTTTAATGCTGATATTGAGTTCGTCAGCGGTTTCCTTGTTGGCCTTGCCCTCAGCAATGAGCTGGAGCACCTCCATCTCGCGGGAAGTCAAATGGGGAGTCTCTTTCTTCGGCAGGTCGCCCATGGCCTTGGCCTTACGTTGATGATGGTAAAGGCGCTTGGAAATACTAGAACTGAAAAAAGGTTTGCCGGCGCATACCTCACGGATGGCCATGGCCAGCATATCAGAGGCGGTTTGTTTGATCAGGTAACCCGCAGCCCCTAACGCCATGACCTGCTCGACGTAGGCATCGTCACTGTGTGCCGAGAGCACCAGCACCTTGGTTTTAGGCGCTGCATGAAGAATCTGGCGGGTGGCTTCTAGACCATTAAGCAAGGGCATGGCGATATCCATGACGATCACGTCAGGGCAAAGCGATTCGACCAAAGCCACGGCCTGGCGGCCGTTTTCCGCCTGGCCTATTACTTTAATGTCAGACTCCAGTTTCAGCAGGGCCAACAGCCCTTCGCGGACGATCGTATGGTCCTCAGCTAATAGAACAGTGATGGGATTCATGGGCATTTGAGATGTGTGTTATCTGGACTTTCGGGCGGGGATATTGACAGAGGCTCCATTTCAGATGGAATTTCAACCCTCACCGTAGTGGCATGGCCAGGTGAGGATTCAACGCAAAACGTCCCACCAATCATTTCAACTCGTTCCCGCATGCCAAGCAAACCGAGTCGATTATTTTTGTTGGCGCATGCCATGCCATCCACTTCAAATCCTTGTCCATTGTCGGTGATTTCCATGTGGATGACTCCGCTTATGCATCGAATATGCACCTCCACTTGACTGGCTTTGGCATGGCGCGAGACGTTGGTGAGAGCCTCCTGGGCTATGCGGTAAAGCACCGTGCGCACAGTACCGCTGGCTTGTTCTATTCCGGCAAACGTCTCGAGACTAACACGAACCCCGGTGTCCGTCATAAAACTGTGCATGAAGGATTTGAGCGCTGGAATCAGACCCAAATCATCCAGCACAGTGGGACGCAACTCACTAGCGAAACGGTGAACAATGTCCAGCGATTCTTCCACGAGGTGCTGGGTGCTGGTGATCTTTTCCTGAAGCTGGGCCATATTGGTGTTGGACTCCGCTTTCAGAGCGGCCAACCTCATATTGATACCAGTGAGCGTTTGGGCAATCACATCATGAAGATCACGGCTGATTCTCCTGCGTTCCTCTTCTTGGATGGATAGCAACTGGCGCGATAAATTGCGTAATTCCTCCTGCATTAGCTGCGATTTTTCCAACAGATCGATAGAAGTCTTTTCACTGGCACGCAAGGATTCCTCCACCGCCTTCCGCTTAACGATTTCCTGTTGTAACTCCGCGACAGAATCAGCCAGAGCCGTGGTACGCTGGTTAAGCGTCTTGATGATCTGATTTAGATGAATATTAGCCTCCCGCGCGCCACGGTGAGTCTGCTCGATGGGCGTGATGACCTCAGCAAAAAACAATCCCGCACGGGCAAACAAACTGGTTCTGGAACTGGAAGATTCATGTGGCAGAACCAGCGTCACTAGGGCAATTTCATGAATCCTTGCCATGTCCAGCGTTTCCAGCCCAAGCGCCATGCCATGGCGTCCCAGCTCCCAGGCCGACTCCATACCCTCAGTGGGACTTTGGTGCAAATACTTCTGCAATGACTCTTGATAGAGTCGCGAAAATTCAGTTCGTGTCTTAAGCATGTTGGGAACTGAATTCATGGGCTAAGCGGTTGATGATTGTCACCGATTCCATCCAACAAAAGCTGGATGGTAGTGATCTCCAGATTAAGGCTTTTGTCATTGGCAGCAATCATCTTCTTCACGGCCAGCAACCTAATGTTGATGCCGAGCAGGGTCTGAGCTATTTCGTCGTTAAGATGGTGGCTCATTTTCTTGCGTTCGCTTTCTGACGCTGAAATGATCTTTTGGGCCATATCGTGCAAATCCCGCTCTAGAATCCGGGAGTCTTCAAGCAACTGGCCAGAGCTCTGTTCACTGCCGTCGAGAGTGGCTTCCGCGTCCTGACGCACGATGATTTGCTGTTTTAACTCGCTCCGGGAATTGGCCAAATCCAGTTGACGCTGTTCCAAATTCGCCTTGAGCAAAGCCACATCCTCACCATGTATGATCGCTCCAGGATGGGTAGCCTCTATGGCCACGATGGCTTCGGTGAAAAAGGTCGCTCCGCGCCGGTTCAAGTCATCCCTCATGGCCGACGAAGCATCCTTACCCAACAAACCCGCCAATGCCTGATCATGGATTTTGGCCAAATCCAAGGTCTCAAGCCCGGTAGCGACCGCAACCCGGCCAAGATCCCGAGCCGGCAGCAAGCTGGCCTGCTGACCCTGGTCAAAATACGTTTTCAGAGCTGACTGATATTGGTCTGCCAGCTTATTCGGTGGGATTTTCTTCATGAATGGCGACCAAATATCACCCCACGGGGAGGCAGGTGATATGGGGTGAAACCCTACTCCAGGCAATCATTGGTGTATCCATGCTTCCCGACGAGCATCCTGCCGCACTTCGGGCAATGATCTGAAACCACTGCGGTCTGCATGGCTGCCGCAGTCTCACTCATGAACTCGCAGATGAAAAGGTGGATAAACATGGCTGGATTGATTTCAGATCACTCAATATTGCGTCAGGCCTGAGACTGATCTTCCATCAGTTCCTGCCTAGCCTGCTCCCAGTCAAATTTTGACACATCGTGCGCAGAACGACCCTTGCTGGCTGCAATATCAACTGCCTTCTCACACATCATCCCCCAGGACACCACACCCTGTTCAATAGAGTTATCAGCATACGCGTTATCTATCAGTGTTATTGCATTCATCGCTGCTGTTGTATCAATTGAAGCCACTCATCGTCCATGGGGTATTCACCCTAAACGACTTACCACAGCCTCCTGATAGCCCCCGTCTTTTCACAGGCAAACACCGCCAGCCACTTTGGGCTGGCGGCATCAAAATCAACCATCAGTAAGATCAGGGTTCCACCGCAAAGCCCACGTTGATAGTCACCTGCCAGAGTCGCACTTTGCCATCTTTGATAGTGCCACGCGTTTCAACGACTTGAAACCAGCATAGATGCTTGAGGGTCTTATTTGCTTGTCGGACGGCATTGGCCACCGCCTCCTCCATGGATACTTTAGATGTACCTGTGAGTTCGATAATCTTATAGACAGGGTCGTTCATATTTCTGTTAGTTCGATTGGGTATCTTTATTTTTGTCCTTGTTTCCGGGTTGCGCTGCCCCTTTTCCGCTCTGGGCAGATGGTTGCTTGGCCCTAGGTTGCTGTGGCTGTTGCTTGGCTCCAGGTTGCTCCGGCTGTTGCTTGGCCCTAGGCTGCTCCGGCTGTTGCTTGGCCCTAGGCTGCTCCGGCTGTTGCTTGGCCCTAGGCTGCTCCGGCTGTTGCTTGGGCCCAGGTTGCTGCGGCTGTTGCTTGGCCCCAGGTTGCTGCGGCTGTTGCTTGGCCCCAGGTTGCTGCGGCTGTTGCTTGGCCCTAGGCTGCTCCGGCTGTTGCTTGGCTCCAGGCTGCTGCGGCTGTTGCTTGGCCCTAGGCTGCTCCGGCTGTTGCTTGGCTCCAGACTGCTCCGGCTGTTGCTTGGCCCCAGGTTGCTGCGGCTGTTGCTTGGCCCTAGGCTGCTCCGGCTGTTGCTTGGCCCCGGGTTGCTGCGGCTGTTGCCCGTCTTTGGATGTATGAGCGGTAGCCGGGTTCTGCCCGGGCTGGGGATTGCTCTGCTCAGCCTTGGGCTGGCCACCGACCGGTCCGGAATTTGACTTTTTAGTTAGATCGACTTGCGGTGCACGCAGAACCTTGGGCGGTGCCTGACCTTTTGGCATCTGACTTGCAGACTTCGCTACAATCGGTGAAGGTGGAAGTTTCACGCTCGTCACTTTTACTCCCTGGCCCGCCTGCGGAGCCGTCATGCCAGCGCCCTGAGTCTCCGAGGTGCGCCTTTGATCGCGCGATTGTTGAACCTGCTGACTGCGTTGAGTCAGCATCTGGCGATCCTTCTTGCCCACCGCCTGCATTTCCACAGCCCCGCCATTGAGTTTGGCCGCTTGGGTGATGGGGACAGCTAGCATCATGCGGTTCGGCTTACCCTTTGTTGATGGACCGGCAACGAGCGAACTCATGGCTGCATAGGTGCGGGCTGGCCGTGCATTGACGTTATCGCGGCGATATTGGTATGCGGCTACCGCATTTTGGTTCCACGCAGCATCCTTACGGTGCTGCCAGCGTTGTTGTGCATAAATGGGGTCATAACCGTTGCGGTTGTGGTATGAAACTGCTGCATAATACCCTCCACGATCATACCCTGAATCGTAGTAGTCGCCGAAGTAGTAGTGATTGTAACGGGGACGCAGGAACAGATTCTCCGCTAGTAAACCGAGATCAATTACGATGGCAGGCGAGTAATTGTATCCTGCATGTGCATACACTCCCGAATCAAAATAGACCGGCGCAAAGAGCATTCCACGGCGCTCAACTGGGTAATCCCAAAATCCTCCGACATAGATATATCCTCGAGGACTCCACACATAATGCGAGGGCGTCCAATCCCAGTTTGCCCTACCTTGCGCCCAATACCCGGGACTCCAGGCATAACGCTCCTGATCCCACATCCAACTGCCCGGAGTCCAGCCATAGTCCTGAGAGGGGGCCTCAGTATTAGGACCGTCTTCCACTGTCGCAGGCGGTTCCGGCAAATACGTCGTCTCCGCGACTGCAGAGTCGGCCCAATAGCCAGAAGTCCACTGGTAACCCTTTGGGTTGCTAGACCAATAGCCTGCAATCCATTGGCGACCTGGTGGCAACGCACGCCATGTGCCGCTGACCCACAGAAAGTCAGACCGTTCATCATCCCATGCCCAATAGCCAGGAATCCACGTAATATTGTTACCTGCCGGGCGTTCGCTTGGTGGAATTTCCTCAATTAGCGCTGGAGGTGTTTTGGACACAACAATTCCCGCTTGGGGATTAAAAGTCACAATGCCTGCAAAGGCCTCATGTACAGGACCACGAGTAAGAACTTGTGCCCCCTGCTCCCCTGTGTCCGCCTGCTGCGCCATGCAGATGGCTGTAGACCAGCCATAAGCGCTTAGGCTAACAATCGCAGCTAACAGCGCGCATTTTGTGGCGTGGTGCGAGATGAAGACGCTGGGCCGTCTTAATAATGTATTGATGATATTTTTCATGGTTTATTTGAAAATAGAAACCCAAGAGGATTCATTATCTTTTCGTTTTGTTTGTAGTCATTCCGGATGGCGTCCATTGTTTTGGATACTGCCTGACAACACTCGCATGGTGCGTCCGCGGGGAATCATGAAAATCCATTCTCACGGCTGGTGAGGCGTGCAACACCTTGGTCGATCCACGTGGTGGGGACGACCGCGTGACCCACGTGCTATTTTCCTGATAGGTGTATTGCTGGTGGTTGCTGCTGTAATACACCTGCTGGCGCGGGTAATACACATAGTCGTCCTGCATGACAACACTTCCACCATTGTATCCTGAGCGGTGATGTGCATACGAACCCGACTTATGCGTTCCGTCTTGGTAGCCGACGCATCCAGTGAGAACTCCGCAAAGCGCGGTGAGGGAGAGTAATCCGATGTTTGTATGGTTCTTAATTTTCATCTTTTTCTATCTATATTTTTTTGTTATTATTGGAATCTTAGTGAGATTTACACGCTTATGGTGAGCTGGCCTGAGACTCAGGAGCTATCTTCTCGCTCAACCACTGGCTGGCCTGTTGGTAATCATTCTTTGACGCCAGATAACCTGCCCTGATATCGCCTTTTGCACTGTCCCATGTTGATTCAGTGGCAGTCACTGCCCGATTGAGTTGTTTATTCAACACCTCGATTTGGGCGAGCAAGGCGTCTATTTTTGGCTTGGCATCGGCTTTGATCACGTCGCCGGATCGTTCGATGCGGTCTTTGAATTGGTCCAAATCCCGAGTGAGTCCGGCCAACCGGGTTTTCATGTTTAAGATAAATTCGTCTTTTTGCGCGTAGACATAATCCTTCATTTGCCAGGTCGTATCCGTGTTTTGTTCCTGAACTCTATCGAACTCCCGCATTGTGGTGGCGGATTTCTTGCGGGTCACCGCAAATATGATCGCGTAAAACGCAATCAGCGTGATTAGTAATGTACTCTTTTTCATGTCGGCACGGGCAATCTAGGTATGGCTATGACCTATTCCTATGGGGATTAACCCTACCGAGGGTAAAAATAATCCTTACTTCATAATGTGGACCGACTTGCACCCCTATAGGAGATTGTGCTGTTTTCATCCACTGCAGAAATGCCAGTGGGTCGAAAAGAACAATCTAAGCGATTATCCCTGACCTACTACTCTGCCAATCTTGACAACTTCCTTGTCCACAGCTACAGGAAAGAGTGCCCGATTACTATGCCTTTTCTACATGACCGCACTCAAAGACCAGCTGTATGTCCGTGACTGAAAATTTGAGCCAACCGAAATGAATACACAACAACTCATAAATACCGCTAGGCAACTGATGGCCGATGACAAAGGCCTGCTGGCGATGGATGAAAGCAACCCAACCTGCAACAAACGCTTCGCTGCGTTAGGCATCCCAGAAACCAAAGATGCAAGGATTTCTTATAGAGAGTTGATTGTAACAACACCAGGGCTCTCGGAGTTCATCAGTGGCGCTATCTTCTTTGACGAGACGATTCGCCAGCATACGAAGAATGGAAATCCTATCCCAAAAGTCCTCGCCGATGCAGGGATCATTCCCGGAATCAAAGTGGATTTAGGCACGAAAGACATGGCGGGACACTCTGGAGAGAAAATCACTGAAGGTCTGGACGGGTTGCGTGACCGCCTTGCTGAATATTTTCAACTGGGTGCCCGTTTTGCCAAGTGGCGCGCTGTGTTTGTGGTGAGTGATTGCTTTCCCACTCGGGCTTGCATAGAGGCTAACGCACAGACATTGGTGCGCTATGCCGCGTTGTGTCAGGAAGCAGGCCTGGTCCCCGTCGTCGAACCGGAAGTGCTTATGGACGGCGCACATAGCCTGGAGCGGTGCTGCCGGGTGACCAAGGAGGTTCTGCAAACGGTTTTTCAACAAATCTACCTGCAGGGTGTTATGCTGGAGGGGACAATCCTGAAACCCAACATGGTGCTCCCAGGATTGGCCTGTGCCCTACAGGAATCGATAGACGAGGTAGCAGACGTCACGGTAAAGTGTCTCTTGCAGACTGTGCCCGCCGCTATTCCAGGGATCGCATTCCTGTCGGGCGGTCAAACCTCTGAACTGGCCTCGACCCGCCTGAATGCAATGAACGTTCGTTTCAAGTCACGACTTCCTTGGGCCTTGTCCTTCTCGTTTGCCCGCGCAATCCAGCAACCTGCATTGGAGATCTGGAAGGGCGTAGAGGCAAACGTGTCGCTGGCACAGGAAGCTCTGTATCATCGAGCCAAATGCAATCACGCTGCGCGCCGCGGAGAATACAGCACCACGATGGAGGCAAGACCGGGCCGGACGTATCCTGATGACGAATAACTCAACACGCTCCGCCAGAAAGCTGGTTCTGCTGCGGCACGGCGAAAGCGTGTGGAACAAGGAAAATCGCTTTACCGGCTGGACTGACATCGATCTGTCTGCACGTGGGATTAAACAAGCACGAGAAGCCGGGCGAACTCTGAAAAAACAGGGTTTTACATTCGATTTGGCGTTTACGTCCGTGCTCAAGCGCTCCATCCGCACTTTGTGGCTGGTGCAGGATGAGATGGACCTGATGTGGATCCCAGTATTCCGGGATTGGCGCTTGAATGAAAGGCATTATGGGGCCCTGCAGGGACTCAATAAGTCCGAAACAGCTAGGAATTACGGTGACACACAAGTTCATGCATGGCGGCGCAGCTACAAAGTCCGGCCGCCCGCCCTCACCAAGAAAGATCCTCGTCATCCCTGCCATGATCCGCGCTATAAGGACCTGCGGAGCGATCAACTCCCCGCAACTGAATGCCTCAGGGATACGGTGGCGCGCTCACTCCCCTGCTGGCATCGCCGCATCGCACCCGCAGTAATACGCGGCAAGTCCGTGTTAGTCTCCGGCCACGGTAACAGCCTACGTGCGCTAATCAAATATCTCGACAGCGTTTCAGACGACAACATCGCGGAACTTAATATCCCCACAGGGATACCCTTGGTGTATGAACTCGACGAAAAGCTTCATCCCATCTGCCACTACTATCTCGGAGATGAGGCCCACGTAAAAAAAGGCGGCAGCAGCCGTGGCAGCCAGGCAGCGACGAAACGCCGAAAGGATCAAATGTATTCTGCTTGCACACAATAAACCAATCTCGTGCGCATTATAGAACTACTTTCCGCATCAAGCAGGAACTTTAATCAGCTGCTGCAGTCAGAGATTCACCCCTCTAGCACCTGATTCTCGTTTGTCATAAGACCACGATAGCTGATCTTCACAATGCTGAAACGAGTTCGCAAACACGTAGCAAAAATAGCCGGTCGTCCGACCCAAGGGACTGAGCAATTGGACAAAATGAGAAGGAGGTTAATGAACCAGGAGACTTTGGGGTGAACACCCTATATCCAAACGAGCACACCACACCTTAGTCTATTTTTGTCAGTTTACAATAATATATAATACAAAGAATAAGCATGGGAACTATAACAAAAAACAACTCCGTTGTGGCAATCTATAATTCACATGACGAAGCCGAATCCGCCGTAAAGGAACTACAGCAATCTGGCTTTGACATGAAAAAACTCTCTATCGTTGGACGCGACTATCACTCCGATGAACATGTAGTTGGCTACTACAATGTTGGCGACCGAGTGAAATATTGGGGAAAAATGGGTGCCTTCTGGGGTGGAATATGGGGATGGCTGTTCGGATCCGCTTTCTTCTTGATTCCAGGGATCGGACCCATGGTGGTTGCAGGACCACTGGTTGGGTGGATCATCGGGGCACTTGAAGGGGCCGTCGTGGTGGGCAGTTTAAGCGCTCTCGGTGCCGGTTTATACAGCCTGGGCATTCCCAAGAACAGCATATTGATGTATGAAACGCTTCTCAAGACCGACAAGTTCCTTCTGATAGCCCACGGTTCCGCGAATGAAGTAATTCATGCCAAAGAAATCCTAAACGACACACAGGCGGAAACATTGGATCACCATAAGCAATAGAATACGGCCCTGAGTTTACAGCAAAAATACCTGCCAAGTAAATTACGTATTTGTAAGCGTATTTATAAATAGAATTATATGAATGTAATCCATTCAATCCTTAAGAATTCGCAAGGTAATATTTCGCTCATCCGTCCTGTCACACGTCAGATGGTGTATGCGCGAACGATAGAGCTTGCCTCAACGGCAGGTAGAACCGCACATGAGATCAAGCAGACTGATTACGAGCAGTCAAAACGCGAACTCACGGGCGAATCGGACATTCACAAGCAACAGGCCTTGCTGGATTTCAATGAATACTGCTAAATTGACCCGATCTTGAACGCCAAGGATTAGTGCCGAAATGGTATGGAAGTGGGATTTAAATACTTGCCGCCAACTGGTTATGACCCCGGCTAAAGCTATCGTCTTTTGGAAGCATTATACTAATTCGTATTTTTTCAACCACTATCTGGCCAATTAAACTCAAATCAGATGTTAGCGAAGTCAAGAACGATCCTTGATGCCACCTTACCCTGCTCAAGTTGACCGAGAATTTGGTTGATCGCGGATAGTGGTCGCAATTCAATCTCGGCCTTAACCTTGCCATCGGCGGCGAATGCGAGAGCTTCTGCCATGTCTTGGCGTGATCCGACAAACGAACCGCGGATGGTGATGCAGTTTGCCACCACATCGAAAAGTGGGGTGGGAAATTCACCGGGCGGCAGTCCGATGAGCACACAGGTCCCGCGCTTGCGTGTCATGCCTACGCCCTGTTTGAAAGCGCCCAACGAGGGGGCCGTAATCACCACTCCATGCGCTCCGCCACAGGTTCCGTTCCTCACCGATAAGACCGGATCTTCGGCCTTGGCATTGACGGTAAAATCGGCACCTAAACTTTTGGCGAGAGCAAGCTTGCCATCATCAACATCAATCGCGCAAACGTGAAGACCCATGGCCTTGGCATATTGGATCGCCAGATGGCCGAGTCCACCGATACCGGAGATGGCGATCCATTGGCCGGGTCTCGCCCCAGTTTCCTTGATACCTTTGTAGGTGGTAATCCCGGCACAGATGATGGGTGCCGCTTCCACGGCCCTCAGTCCAGAAGGTATATGAGCGACGTAGTTTGGGTCCGCTAGAATGTATTCGGCAAAGCCGCCGTTTCTGGTATATCCGCCGAATTGCGCTTCGGCGCACACCGTCTCCCAGGCCGAAAGGCAATATTCGCAATGTCCGCACGCTGAGTAGAGCCAGGGCACCCCTACCCTATCTCCTTCCTTAACCGCAGTCACTTCCGGACCCATTGCGACAACCACTCCGATGCCTTCATGGCCCGGGATGAAAGGAAGGATCGGTTTCAGCAGCCAATCACCCCTGGCTGCATGTACGTCCGTATGGCAAACACCGCATGCTTCAGTCTTGACCAAAATTTGGCCTGGTCCTGGAACAGGGATTTCACATTCCCGCAACTCCAGCGGTTCCCCGAACTTCACCACCACCGCCGCTTTCATTATTGGTTTCATGGTAGTATATGTATTTGATTTCCAGCGCTCTCGTCCCACGAGGGCGCTGCTACTATCCGAGTTGATTGATTTTTGCCATGGCTCGACCGGCGCTGCGTAGGGCCTCTGGGCAGTCCAGACGGCCGGTGTGGATTTCGATAAACACGAGTTCGTCAGCAGTAGAAGCCTTGCGCAACGCATCTTCGAGTTCACCTTCCGTGCGGACATCAAAGGAGAGTCCACCGCCGAAAACCTCCACCAGCTTGTGATAGTTCCATGGTTGGATGTTGTTATATGGGTGATCCACTATCACTCGTTCTATCGTATATCCGTCATTATTGATAAGAAAGATGATGGGCTTGAGACGGTTGCGTATCATCGTAGATAGGTCCTGGCATGTAACTTGGAATGAACCATCTCCCACAAACAACACTACCTGCCGGTCTTGTGCTGCCATGTTGGCACCCAAGGTTGCGCCGACCGTATAGCCGATAGATCCGTAAAATGTTTGTCCGATAAAGGACGCCCCTTCCGGCATGAGCATCTCTGCGGCACTGAAAAGGGATACGCCTGTTTCCGCAATGATTATCGAATCATCCCCGATGAAATGACTCATGCGGTCGAAAAAACGCTTGATGGTCAGAGGCGCCTCCGGGACCGCCAAATATTGTTCCGTCTTCCTGTGAACGCAACCATCGGCCGCGCACCGGATTTCCATAGTTCCCGGATCGCGCTGCGTCAGTCTATCTGCCAGTCCGTGGATAAAGTCACCAAGATACACATTTTCGTAGTAATGATGCTTTATCTTCACAGAACGAATGTTGGCGCTGATCGTCTTTGTATCGTCAAGGTGAGCACTAAATCCGCCGGTATTGAAATCGGTTAACAAAGCTCCAAGTTGCAGTACACAGTCGGAAGATTGCACACGGTTACGCACATAGTCACGACTCCGGTCCCCTTCAAATAGCCCGAGAAACAAGGGTTGATGCTCAGAAAGGACGCTCTTCCCTAACATCATTGTGACATATGGGATACCGGTCCGGGCGAGAAACATGCGGAATTCCTGCTGCAATTTGAAACGGATCAATTCCACATCGCCGATTACCACGGGTTGCAGTGACTGATCCAGCATTTGGACCGCTTCATTAAGTGCCTCGGCAAGCGCCTGCGGGTCACTGGCGGAGGGTGTGGGAAAGATGAAGTCTCCTGGCGCGTTGCATTTCATCGATACCACATCCGAGGGGAGACTGATATAGACTGGTTGCTGACAGGAAAGGCATGCGTTCAACACACGGTCGATCTCACATGGGGCTGTATTGCCCGACATAAGCTGGGTTGATGCAACCGTGATTTTCTCATACATTCTCAGAGGGATCTGATAATCGCCCAAAGTATGATGCAAGAGCGGTCGCGTGAGGAAATTCGTTGTCGCTGGCGAACCGGTGATGGCAACAACCGGCACCCTTTCAGCGAAGGCACCTGCCACGCCATTGATCGCGCTAAGTTCGCCGACGGCATAGGTTGAGGCGAAAGCTCCAATGCCCCGGATGCGCGCATAGCCGTCGGCGGCATAAGCAGCGTTGAGTTCGTTGCAAGTACCGACATACTTCAGCTCGCTGGTCATGACCTCGTTTAGAAATCCCAGGACGAAATCTCCGGGAACACCAAACAGATGATCCACTCCAATTTGTTTTAGACGTGTTAACAAATATCTCGCGACTGTGATTTGTTTTTCCATAGTGATAATAATCTAGCAATATATGGGGTGTCAGCCTTGGGACATATTGATGACATCCAGCCGGTGGTTTGCATTAGGGTGATCTGCGGAGGGTCCTTCCGCGAGTACGACCAGCCCGTCTGGCAAGCCATGGGAGTGCACCCAGGATCTGGCGAACGAATTCCAATCCTCAGGCAGCGTTATCACATGGATCGGTTGCACCCCATAGGAGAACTGTAGTCCCTGGCATGTCGATTCGTCGCAGCTCACGGCCGCAACCCACACCGGCATTTTGAAGCGGGAGATAAGTCTTGCCTCATTTCCGGTGTCGGTGGAGACAATCACTGCGACCGGATTCAGGTGGTCCACGGTTTGCTGGACGTTGTGCGACATGAGTTTCTCCAACGGAACTTTGTGAACTCGGTCATAGTCAGCAAAGACTTCGTTCATCCTGCTATGAACGCGGAACGGTTCGGTTGCGATGGCGATTTGGGCAAGTGTTGCTACAGCCTCAGTCGGGTATTTCCCCATCGCGGATTCTTCGGAAAGCATCACGCAATCTGTGCCGTCAAGAATGGCATTAGCCACATCGGTGGCTTCTGCGCGCGTCGGGCGAGAGTGGTCCACCATGGATTCGAGCATTTGCGTTGCGGTGATCACCGGTTTTCCCATCAAGTTGGCTTTGCTGGTCAATTGTTTTTGAACCACAGCAATTCGTTCTATGGGAATTTCAACTCCCAGATCACCACGGGCAATCATGATGCCGTCGGAGGACTGCAGGATCTCATCGATGTGGTCTAACGCTCCGACTCGTTCTATCTTCGCAATGATGAACGGACGAAACCCCATCTTCAACGCCGCTTTCCGCACCGCATTCACATCGAATGCCGTTTCAACAAAGGATTGACTGATGGCATCCACACCGTTTTCCAGTGCGGATTTCAGACATTCATGATCGCGTGCGGTAAACGCGCAGACGCCCAAGTCAATACCGGGAAGATTCAGTCCCTTGTGCGAACTCAATCCGCCGCCGACCACCACGCGGCAAGTGACTTCATTTCCTGACACCTTCATCACCTCCACTAGAATAGTGCCATCATTCAGATACAATATATCGCCCGGTTTGACTACAGCGGTCAGGCGTGGAAAATTCACACTTACCCGTTGCGCATCACCGACAACCTCGTCCGCAGTCAGAGTGAAGGCATCACCTTTTTTCAGCGTAACCAAGTCAGCGCCCATCCGACCAATACGTATTTTGGGACCAGGAAGATCAGCCATGATGGTCAGGAGTTTACCCGCCTCCAGAGCTGCACACCGAAGGTCTGCGATCACCGATTGATGCTTGGAAAAATCGCCATGAGCGTAATTGAGGCGAGCAATATTCATTCCAGCCTTGAGCATTTGCCGCATGATGATAGGTGAGTCCGATGCCGGACCAATTGTGCATACGAGCTTTGTTTTGTTTAAGGCAAGTGCCATGGTTGTTTATGTGAGGAAAGCAGATCTACTCGAGATGCTTTTCAGATTGATGTGCCGTAGAACAGCCAGCTTCATCGGTCTTGGGCATGCTTAGGAACAGGCATACGTTGCACTGCCGTCGCGGATCCGCCATGGGGTGAACCCCTACCTGAGTCATAGCCAGACGGCCCCCACGATGAGGCGACGGCAGGATGAGTAGTATCGGAGATATTTGATTGCCAACACGGTACGCCTCCACGCGCAGGTTGGCTGATTACCATTTTGATCAGTAGCTTAGCCTCCGGCCAAACACTAAAGCAAGTCCGCCCGCATGGTTCGTCTGGTGCATGCAGGTTGTGGAACCATACCCTTAGCGCCCTTGGTTACCACATAAGAGATGGATGCCTCCGCATACCTAGGGAGAAATTGATATGGTCCAGCATCTTAGCTGCATAACGGTAAGCCCATTGGCAACACACCTAAAATAGAGGAATTATACCAGCCCACATATGGGGTGATTACCCCATATGCATGGGGTGTTAAAGGTGTAATCTGGATTCTCCTGCGGCGAACGCATGACATGAAAGATCTAAAAACAACTGAGAATCATCCAATGAAAGCAACTTTAAAATCTACAATTACGCAACATAGTGCAAAACGAATATCCAAGGGTCTGGCCTTAACACTCGTTGCGGCTAGCCTCACTCACCCGGCTGCTATGGCGGCGACATCAGTAAGCCTCGGCACTGCCTCCAGTTTCGCGGTGCTGGCGGGTTCAGGGATCACCGTCGCTGGAGCGGTCAATTCGACTGTGATCACCGGGGATATAGGGACGTTTCCAACCACTTCCATCACTGGACTGGGCAATGTGGTCCTCAACGGCGTGGATCATGCGGGGGATGGCGTAACGCAGAGTGCCAAATTTGATCTAGTGACGGCATATAACGACGCAGCCGGCCGCGCCTATGACACCACTTACACTGATGGCCACGATCTCATAGGGACGCTGACCCCGGGAGTTTACAATGGGAGCGGTTCTCTCTCTCTTTCAGGAAATCTGACACTCGACGCTCTGGGGAATTCAAGTGCCGTCTGGATTTTCCAGACATCGACTAGCCTCATCACCGCATCCAGCAGTACAATCACCCTCGTCGGAGGAGCCCAGGCCAACAACATCTTTTGGGAAGTTGGCAGTTCTGCAACGCTTGGAACCTACAGCAACTTCTCAGGAAGCATCCTAGCATTGACTTCCATCACCCTGAATACCGGCGCTACGATTGAAGGTCAGGCACTGGCACGCAATGGCACTGTGACAATGGATTACAATACCATCAACGTGCCAGAACCTAGTAGCGCGATGCTCGTATGCTTCGGCTTGGTTGGATTGTCAACCTTCAGAAGGCGGATTAACTCTCGCCACTAACATCATACCTTTTTGCGAATTTCGCTTTGCATGGTCTACATGCACAGCACAACTAGCCCCCCTCCAGTTTGGCGGGGGTATCTAGTTTCCCGATATGCAGTCAACTTCTTTCCGGGCGTGATCTGTGGATACAATGATTTCCCAGGTGAGTTGCTAATTTCAGCTAGGTATGGAGATGCGTTTTTGCGGCTGCGTGGGAATTGATGCAGATATCCCTGCTCATAAGTTCGGGGCCACACAAACTCCAAGATCGCAATGACAATCATCGTAATTGCATTGCAGCTCGTGGTTATCCTGCCTTACTCTGTTGGAAGTAGCACTACACCCCATAGCGACGGCACCCCGAATAGTGCAACGTGTGCATCTTGACTCCACTTGTGATCAAGATCACACACTACTGAAAAACTAATATATGAAAACAAAACAAAACGGAATATTCGCAGCCCTCGTCGCAAGCACGATGCTATTAGGCACTGACGTTTCACTGCGTGCCTCCGAAACCGATGACCGCATCGTTACGACCGCCAATAATTCCTATGTGTTCAAAACTTACCTCAAGGGTGACTCGGTGAAAACAGAGTCAAATAACGGCGTGGTGACTCTTACGGGTACTGTTTCCAGCGATTCTCACAAATTGCTGGCACAACATACCGCATCCAACTTGCCCGGCGTCTCCAGTGTAGACAACCTACTCAAGATCGAAGGCGAGCCCGCGCCCGCAAACTCTGACACATGGCTGATTCTGAAAGTCAAATCCGTTCTGATGTTTCACCGCGACGTCAGCGCCACTGCAACCGAAGTACTCGCTCAAGATGGCGCGATCATTCTGCGCGGTGAGGCGGCCAATATGGCCCAAAAAGAACTGACCACCGAGTACGCAAATGACGTGGAAGGCGTCAAATCAGTGAAAAATGAAATGACAGTCACCGCACAGTCTGGCGACCACAAAGAAACGCTTATAGAAAAAGTGGATGACGCATCGATAACCGCCTTCATTAAGGTATCTTTGTTAGCACACCGCTCGACTAGCATGCTCAACACAGAAATTAAAACTACGGATGGTGAGGTTACAATCACTGGCGTGGCAAAGAACACCGCAGAGCGGAGCTTGGTCACCAAATTGGTTACCGACATCAGCGGCGTAACCAGCGTTGTTAATCACATGACCGTTCAGAACTAGGCGACCTACGGAGCAAAATCCCAAGCCTATCATGAGGTGAGTTTTGATTGTGATCCAATAAGGAAAAACACTCCAACGAACCATATCGATAGCGCCACCTTGGGGCCCCACGGCCCCAGGGTAAATTCCTAAACAAAAAATAGTAGCATGAATGCCAAACTCTCCATTTCGATCCTGCTGATCACTGCGGGTATCGTGGTGCTTGCATACTCTGGCATCACCTTCACCACTCCGGGAGAAACCATCAACTTCCTAGGGCTGCGCATCGCAGCTACAGAAACTCACTTTGTCCCGCCAATTGTTGGCGCGCTCTCGCTGGTCGGAGGGATTGTGATGCTGCTGATAAAGCCAAAGTCGGCCTGATTTGCCTGGATCTCGAGGTGCGCGGTTTTTGCCGCGCACTAATTCCGGGGCCATTGACTCTGATATCGCTGTGCCAGTCTCTGGCACAGCGATTGTTTTTTGTAGTTCAAGTATCTCCTCGCCATTCCAGGGCAATTGCCGAGCCCTTACCCAATTAATGATTTCTTAGTCAGCAACTCAAACGTTAGGGAAACACCCCATAGAGTAACTGCCGCTGCCAGTCTAAAGTGCTGCAGTGTCACGCGCAAAGGTGGCCCACTGTTTACAATATAACCAATAACACTCATCCTATGAACTCCACCACACAAGCAACTCAAGCAATAGGCGATGATCTGAACCAACTGACACAGCATGCCAACAAGTTGATTTCCGCCACTGCCGATTTGGCGGAAGCCAAAATCGACGAAGCATACAACCAACTCACTGGAATACTGGACCGAGGCAAGGGAATGTATGTCACTGCCCGCCAGCAAGCATTCAAAGGCTCCCACGCGGCCGATGTGGCGGTGCATCAACATGTCTACCAGGCCATCGCCATTGGCATCGGGGCAGGGGCGCTTATTGGCTACCTCTGCGCCACTCGCCACACATGTAAGTGCGATTAGCACCCCCACTTGTGATTAAGAGGGGTAGTGTCGTCTACTCGCTTCGGTGGTGGTGCGGACCAGCAACGATATCAGCCCCATGAGGAAGGCGATTGCCCTTTCGTCCATGATTCCTTCACAATAGCCTACCTTCAGGCTGCCGACACCTGCGGGGAAGTAGTCAGGGTTGATTTTCTGGGCACAAGAACAGAAAGTATGGGGAAATTGCTACGAGAAAGCCCAATATGTAGCTTGGCGCACTGTTCCCACTTCTGTTCTCAAACATGCCATTTTCAGCACGTTCGTTTCCGTGAACCATTGATAATAAATGGTGGTCGGGGCGGCCAGATTCGAACTGACGACTTCCTGCTCCCAAAGCAGGCGCTCTACCAGGCTGAGCTACGCCCCGTGCGACGTGCGGGGACCCTTGAGGAATCCACGAATCAAATCAAGGTTTTCTTTGCTTGTACTGAAATCCCACCAGCCCAGCTTGACAGTCGGGACATGAGATCCGATGTTCCCAGCCACGACAGGGGTGTTCTCCGACCGGAGAACCGAGATTTTTCGACGCGCGAAAAAGACCCTTCGAACCTGACGCGGGTGATGCCGCCGTAGGAAGTCGAGTCCCCCAACTCTTCCCGTCGGCCGTGCCCATCCGCACGGCCTTTCATTTTCCCCAACTCCGAAACCACCGCAAACTCCCTTATGATTCGCCCTGAAGATGCCCTCTCCGCCACTGCTGGTGCTGCCCACGATGCCTCCCGCACTCCCCTCCCCGCCTCAACACGAGTTTACGTCCACGGACAGCTTCACCCCGCAGTGCGTGTGCCCATGCGCGAGATCGTCCTTTCAAACACGGTGGCCACCAACGGCAACGTATCCAAAAACGATCCCGTCAGGGTGTACGACTGCTCCGGACCATGGGGAGACCCGGCATTCACTGGCAGCGTGGAGGAGGGTCTACCACCGCTTCGACACGGCTGGATACTTGACCGTGAAGATGTGGAGGAATACCCGGGCCGCAGCGTACAACCGCAGGACAATGGATATCTCACCGAAAAACACGCCGAGTTCGCTTCCCAATCGGAAAAGTCAAATAGGCTGCACGAATTTCGCGGTGCCGACACTCAGCCACGCACAATCCTCCGCGCAAAATCAGCTCCCGTCACCCAGCTCCACTACGCCCGCCAAGGCATCATCACTCCGGAAATGGAGTTCATCGCGATCCGGGAAAACCAGAGGCACACAGGAAGCATAACGCAAAATGCGGACCTGAAGGATGATATTAAGCGCAACGATCTACTGAAACAGCACAACGGCTCCCAACAGAACCCGGACAGCCCCTACACCCCCTCTATTTTCCGGCGTTTTCCACAGCGCATCCCGACCGAGATCACGCCTGAGTTTGTGAGAAGCGAGATCGCCGCCGGGCGGGCGATAATCCCGAATAATATCAACCACCCGGAAAGCGAACCCATGATCATCGGTCGCAATTTCCTGGTGAAAATCAATGCCAACATAGGCAACTCCGCCGTGGCCTCTTCGATAGAGGAGGAAGTTGAGAAAATGCGCTGGGCCACCAAGTGGGGAGCGGATACCGTGATGGATCTCTCCACCGGTAAAAACATACACGCCACCCGTGAGTGGATCCTGCGCAACTCGCCGGTGCCCATAGGCACGGTGCCGATCTATCAAGCCTTGGAAAAGGTCAATGGCAAGGCCGAAGAACTCACTTGGGAACTCTACCGGGACACACTCATCGAACAAGCCGAGCAAGGCGTGGATTATTTCACTATACATGCTGGCGTGCTCCTACGCTTCGTGCCGATGACTGCTAGCCGCATGACCGGCATCGTTTCACGTGGCGGCTCGATTATGGCCAAGTGGTGTCTTGCTCACCACAAGGAGAATTTCCTCTACACCCATTGGGATGAGATTTGCGACATCTGCGCCGCTTATGATGTAGCATTCTCCATCGGTGACGGCCTGAGGCCTGGCTCCATCGCCGATGCCAACGACAGGGCGCAATTCGGCGAACTCGAAGTGCAGGGAGAACTGACCACCCGCGCATGGGCCAAGGGCTGCCAGGTTATGAATGAGGGCCCAGGTCACGTGCCTATGCACATGATCGAGGAAAACATGGCCAAACAACTCGAGTGGTGCCATGAGGCACCGTTCTACACCCTCGGCCCTCTAACTACAGACATTGCTCCCGGATACGATCATATTACCTCCGGCATCGGGGCTGCCATGATCGGGTGGTATGGCTGCGCGATGTTGTGTTATGTCACGCCCAAGGAGCACCTCGGTCTGCCTGATAAGGAGGATGTCAAGACCGGCGTCATAACTTACAAGCTCGCAGCCCATGCAGCAGACCTCGCCAAAGGTCACCCCGGGGCCCAATACCGCGACAACGCACTTAGCAAGGCACGTTTTGAATTCCGATGGGAAGACCAATTCAACCTCGGGCTTGATCCCGAAACCGCACGCTCGTTCCACGACGAAACCCTACCGCAGGATGGAGCCAAAACCGCCCACTTCTGCTCGATGTGCGGCCCACACTTTTGTTCGATGAAAATCAGCGAAGACGTGCGCCAGTATGCAGCCGAACAGGAAACCCTCGAACAAGGCATGGCCGAAAAAAGCCGGGAGTTTATCGAAAAAGGAGCAGAAATCTATCAGCCTTCCTGACCAAATACTCTCGCCCCGACCTGCCGGAGGCCGTCTAGAGTGATATCGCTATCTACCTCATCGATCTCGGATACACCGCGCGCTATGAGAGCGGCATCGCCTCCAGTGGCGATGATTTTAGGTCGACCATGGAGTTCCAAGCAAAGGCGGGCGATGATTTCCCGGACAAGTCCTCGATATCCGAAAACTGCCCCAGACTGCATCGCATGTACGGTGGATTTGCCGATAGCAGTGGCGGGCTCTTCAAGATCAATGGAGGGCAGCAGCGCGGTTTTACGGGGCAAATACCCCGAGATTGCGCCCAAGCCGGGTGCGATGACACCTCCACAATAAGCAGGTTGATCTGAAATGACATCAAAGGTCACCGCTGTGCCAAAATCAATAATGATGGCGGGCGCACCGTGGCGAGTCAGCACGGCAGCTGCATTGGCAAGCCGGTCCGCGCCAATCTGTGAGGGCTGCGGGTAATCGATGGCCATTCCCAAGGGACTGTTGGCATCAACAAAGTGCACTCTGCTGCGGGATTCCAAATACAGCTTCAACACCAGCGCCTTGGCGGGCACCACTGAGCAGACGACGACCCCGGCATAATCAACACCTAACAATATTGAGTCCAGATTTGCGGGCAAAACCTCCTCCGTAGCGAGCACACCGCGCCAATTGCCCAGTTTTTCCGCATCCCCGAGGGCGAATTTCGTTCGCGTGTTAGAGTTATCGATGAGTAGCCAAGACATAATTCACCAGTGTTTAGTTAAGTAATGTGCGGAGCCGGTAGCGTCGAGCTCGGGCATTCCGGGATCTGCCTTGATTACGAGCGTGCCATCGTTGATTTGCAGCGTGAGAACCTGTTGGATATCCGCAGCTTCCAACCAGAATTTGTAACACAGATCTGCACTCCCATAATCCTTGTCCCCGCCAATTGTGGTATCGGCTGGTTCCAGTTCCCTGCCCACAGATGTGAGCAGTCGCACGGGTTTCATCATATCATGGGTTTGGCCGGGTAAAACTGATAGCCGGATGTCCACCCAGAAAAATGACTGATCCCTCTTCACCATGACATCAGCCACCTTACTCCTGGCTGCCGGGTCCACCCGCCAAGCATAGGGGCGGAGCCAACTCCACGCAACAATCCCCATGGTGGCCAGCAAGCCCCCCACCAGAACTGCATGAATTACCGGACGCTTCACGCACCCAAGGGACCTCAACGCAGCACAAGCTGCAAACGAAAACCTCTGAAATATGGAATTGGATTGACCGACCCAGCGCCTAACCAAACGCCTTGATGAAACCGACCTCAATGGCGAGTGGCTCAAAGGCGTTGGTTTCAAGCGTTCGGCGGAGCGAATCCAGAGCGGCCATGCGCTGGAGCAACCGGGTTTCAGTTTCGGTTTCGACGATTCCCTGAAGGGCCTTGGCAGAATCAGGGAAATCCAAACCGGAGGATTTAACTTTCAGGCGGAGCAGATCTGCCATCCAAGCCATTAGCACATCAAACAAACGGTTTCTGGCATCCAAATATTCGGCTTCTGCAGCGGCCTTGTGGAAGGACTCTCGCTCCTTTAGCCACGCGCCGTCCGTACCATCCTTGTAAGCGGAGATTTCCTCTTTTTCATGAGCTTTGGCAGCTTCGTCCGCAGCCTCACGGCTGCGGGCCAAGAACGAGGCAAAGGTGGCCTTGAGGTGGAGTGCGCCCACCGGCGTGCCGAATCCCCGCGATGCGGCATGATTCAGTGCAGTGACGAGTTCCGCACCACCGTCAGCCAACAACGGCATGCCACCTAACAATGGCAATCCGACGCAACGTGAACGAATCGTGGGCAGCAACCGCTGAGGGTTGGCGGTCAGCAACAAGAGCAGCGTGTTCGGCGGCGGCTCCTCTAGAGTTTTGAGAAAGGCGTTGGACGCTTGGTCATTCATACGGTCAGCCTCATTGATAACGCCGACCTTGCACGCTCCGCCGGGCGCAGCAAGATGGAGCGTTTGTTCAAGGTTACGAATTTCCTCCACGCCGATACGTCGGGATTTCATGCGCGGCCTGACCACACGAACCCAACCACTTTCCAAATCATCTAGTGGCGGGGTCGTCACCGCCACTGGATCACCGAAGAGATCAAATCCCGTGGATTGCCCGGGGCCATTCACCAATTGAATGAGGCGGGCGGCTAGGTTTTCCTTACCGGAACCGCGAGCGCCACTGATGAGAAACGCGTGCGCCAGGCGACCCCGCTCGTGTGCGGAGGAGATTAATTTGTAAGCCTGATCGGCGGTGTATGCCATGCGCGCAAATCGTTCCCTAATCCGGCTTTGAGGCAATCCCGAAAACCAGAACAGGTGAGGATTTATGACCGATGAAATCTCCATAGCATGATCGCCGTAGGCACCAGACCCTAGGAATGACGATTAAAACGCCCGCATGACTGTGGATAAATAACTCTATTCGCAAACAGACCTCTCTCCAAACCAAACCAATGAATGGCATACTGTGGGCTGGACAGGAAACGATGACCGTTTAACCCTACCGGCATGGACAACACCCCTATGTTTGCCCCGCGAGGCGCTAAAGCGGAAATCGAAGAAGGATTGGACTTCACCCCGAAGTTCGATGCAGATGGGTTGATCCCGGCACTGGCAATGGATTCAGTGACCCACGAACCTCTGATGCTCGCCTATATGAATAAAGAATCCCTGCTTCGGACGCTGGAAATCGGCGAGGCAGTGTATTGGTCCCGCTCTCGCAAAGAGATCTGGCACAAGGGGGCGACCTCAGGCCATGTCCAGAGAATTCAGGAGATCCGAACCGACTGCGATCAGGACGCGCTTATTCTCCTAGTGGAGCAAGTGGGAGCCGGAGCGTGCCACTCTGGCCGAAACTCGTGTTTTTACCGTAAAATAGTACCGTCCATCGGGGGAAGCACTGTGAAACTCGATTGGGTTGAAGCCGGGAAGTCGTTCGATCCGGTGGCGGTTTACGGAAAACGGTGAAATCTCGCAATTTCGCGGTTGCAATTGCCGGTTTGATCCGGTAGCTCTCCCCGCCCGCGCTCCGGGCACACCGCCCAATCAGCACTAATTGCACCCAATTTCCACGAAAGAGGACCCCATGGACATCATCAGCAAAATTGAACAAGAACAAATGAAACCGGAAGTTACCCCATTTAACGTGGGTGACAGCGTGAAAGTCCATTGCCGGGTGGTTGAAGGTGGCAAGGAGCGTATCCAGATTTTTGAAGGTTTGGTGATCGCACGCAAAGGCTCTGGAGTGAACGCTGGGTTCACCGTCCGCAAGATTTCCTACGGAGAGGGAGTTGAACGCGTGTTTCCGCTACACACCCCACGGATCGCCAAGATCGAAGTGACTAACAAAGGCAAAGTCCGCCGCGCCAAATTGCACTACCTGCGCACCCGCGTTGGCAAGCGTGCCTTGTTGGTGAAGCCGGCATAAACAGCCCGCATTTCCCTGATTTTTCCAACAGCACCCTCTGTCAACCGGGGGGTGTTTTGTTTGGACTGAGCGATGATTTCCGCTTTCCTAGAGAGTGCGGTTCATGCAATCTGCTTGCATGCGCATTCCGATTCCACTGGTCCTGTTCCTCTGCCTCGCGGTCATCGTGGGCGTCTGGTGGTGCGGTACTTGGAATATGGATTTCCTCAAGCCCCCACCCGAGTATAGGTTGGCGGAAATCCGGATAAAGGCTGAGTCATCACTGCCCCCGTCCAATCACCCCAAAGATGACATTTCCATCCCGAAGGAACCCGAAAAACCAGCCCCACCACCGGAGCAACCCAAGCCAGTCATCGAACTCGGCGATCTTGGACATCCGCCAGTTCTTCAGGAATATGACTCTGCCGCTGCGCGTGGTGCCTCTTACCTGATTGAACTGGCCGGTTTGCTTCAGGTTAAAGGAGAACTCCAACGCGCCCTGCTTGCATGGGAGCGGGTCATAGACCTCGGCAAGCCCAACGAAGCGCAGATCCAAACCGCCGTCGCCGCCATCAGGCGACTGCGCCCCGCAGTTCCCGACTGGGAACCAAAAGCTGGCCGCATCAACATCACACTGCATGCTGGAATCGCTAAAAAGCACGCTAAAACTCTCAAACCCATCCTTGAACAGACTGCCAGTGACATTGAGCACGCATCAGCAGGTATTCTCAGAGTCACGGCAGTGGTCACGGTGGGTCACGACCAACGTGACAGTCGCGCTCCCATCATAGGCGTCTGGATCACCGGCTCTAACAAATCAAATCGGTCCACCGAGGTCATAACCTTCTCGATGCAATCGGCGGAAACTTTGCATGAGGACCTTCTGAAAACGGTTTTCCATCTTGCCCGGGGTTATCTTGGCCACGATCCATCCCAGACGGCTCCGTCTGACATGACGAACGGAGAATCATCACTCGAAGCATTAACTTGCCGGATCACCCGCCTCTTCTGGGCGGATCTGGGCACGCTGCTCAATCACCCGCCAGTTTAGAATCATTGCACCCCCCGAACGAATGATTTGCGAAAAGCCCCTAAGATCACCTACCTTTCCTGCGTTGTCCTCTCAGGTGGCCGTTACTTGTGCCCGTTCATCCCCGCAATGATTTCACTTCCTGCCATACTCATTCTTACTGTAGCTGCCACACTAGCACTCGCTCAGGATGCTCCGTCCGTCGCTACCTCTCCCAAAACCGTCCCAGAGAAAGCTGTCGAATCCGTCAAACCTGTGATGGGGAAACTGGACGCCAGCCATTACCGAATCGGCAAGGTCACCTTCGAACAAAAAACCCGGGAGATCCGCTTTCCCGCCAAAGTAAGCGATCCTAACATGCGGCTGGAATACCTCATCGTACAGGAAAAGGGCAAGTTGTATGAATCCCTCCTATCCACTGACATCTCCCCCACTCACCTCAATCTCGCCTTCACCCTGTTGCGATATCCAGCCTCCCGTGAACTTTACGTGCTTCCCACCAAATCCGGGGAAAAAACTAGCAGATTTCCGATAATTCCTGATGACATTAAATCAGGGGCACGCATTTCCATCAGCGTGGAATGGAAGGTGGAGGGGAAAACCCACCAAGTTTCCGTGAATGAGTGGATCCGGCACGCCGTCAAAACCACCGCAATGCCTGAAGGCCCATGGGTCTACGGTGGTTCCGAGTTTCATGACGGAAAATTCGATCCGGAAACCACTGGTGACATAGTCGCAATTCTTACCGCCCGCTCCGCCCTCGTCAACTATCCCGGCCAAGACAACCAGAATGGGGAAGAATGGTGGCCTTTTTTGAATCGTATGCCGCCGCCCGAAACCGAAGTCACTGTGGTCATCACCCCCTATCAACCAGAACCATCTAAATTAAAACCATGAAATCCCTAATTCCTGCTATTTTGTTAGGAACCTCGCTTTTTGCCCCAGCGGATAATCCCAAACCTTACGAATCAATCCGCCAGGAAATGCGCCAGGCCATCGCACGCGGCAACACCTGGCTCAAGGCCCAGCAGAAACCCGAGGGCAACTGGGATGATCCCGAACTACCGGCATTCACCGCCCTCGCACTCAACTCCATCGTGCGCGATCCCAACTTCGAACGCTCCTCAAAGTTTCCGGTCAATGTCGAAAAAGGCTACACTTGGCTGCTCGCGCAGCAAAAAAATGATGGCGGCATCTATAACCGCGGTCTCTCTGTTTACAACACTGCCACCTCGGTAACCTCCTTTATGGCCGCCAACCGCAAGGACTTTGAACCCGCCGTCGTCAAAGCCCGCAAGCACCTGATCGACAACCAGTGGGACACGGGCAAAACAAAGGATGCAGACAGCGCGAACCAAGGAGGCATTGGTTATGGCTCTAATAAAGAGCACAGCGACCTTTCCAATACCTATATGGCTATCGAAGCGCTCGCTCTTTCCAAAAAAGTGATTGAAGACGGCAATCACGGCGACCAACCGGACCTCGATTGGGACGCCGCAGTCAAATTTATCTCGCGCTGCCAGAACCTCAAAACCACAAATGACAGGGACTGGGCATCAGACGACCCGAAAAACAAGGGAGGCTTTACCTATTCTCCATTCGAATCGAAGTCAGGCACCGACTCTACCGCAGAAGGACGCACAGCCCTGCGCTCTTATGGTTCCATGTCCTATGCTGGTTTGCTGTCTCTGATTTATGCCAAAGTAAGCGCTGATGACCCCCGCGTTGTCGCCGTGAAGGAATGGCTGGGCAAAAACTACACCCTTGATGAAAACCCCGGCATGGGAGCGGAAGGATTGTATTATTATTACCAGGCCATGTCCAAGGCACTCACTGCCGCCAACGTAAACCTACTAAAGCTTGATAACGGCAAGATGGTGGACTGGCGCAAAGAACTGGCCGGTAGTATCCTTTCCAAACAACGGGAGGACGGCTCATGGTTGAACGCTAGCGGTCGCTGGATGGAAACAAACCCGGTTCTCGTGACCTCTTACACTCTGCTTTCCTTGGAACAGATATACGATTCTATCCCAGAAAAGTAACTTTGATGAGCCAGTCGCTGTCCACCCAATATGCATCGCGGATTTAGCAGTTGTTCAACTTGGACCTCGGGAGGGCACCCCGGGACATCTTGTTATACAGCCGTTGATGGACAGATTCCCAAAAAATTCCGTATCAGGTGAAGTCCTGTGTCTTGACTTTTTTCCGGGTGGAATTGGCAAGCAAACATGCGCCCGCGTTCCACGGCGGAGGCGAATGTTTGACTGCCGTAGGTGGTCTGGGCCACCACTACACTAGGGTCTTCAGGTTCAGGGAAATAGGAATGCACAAAATAGAAGTAGGGTTCATCGCCAAGACCCGTCCAAACAGGTGATTGGCCGTAAATGGAAAGCGCTGCGTTCCAACCCATGTGAGGGATCTTAAGGTTAGTTTCATCCCGGAAACGGCGCACAATTCCACGCACCACACCGATACCATCCACTCCTGGGGCCTCATCACTCTGATCGAATAAGATCTGATAACCCACACAAATACCGAAATACGGACGGTCTGCAGCTATCCAATCTTCCAACAAACTAACAAGCCCTCGTTCTCGCAAGCGCTCCATGCAGTCACCAAAGGCACCCTGCCCGGGCAAGATCAGGTGCGTGGCCTCACCTACATCTGAGGGACTGGCAACGATCAAGGGCTCCTGCCCGAGTGCCAGTAGCGCATTGGCAACACTGCGCAGGTTGCCGCCGCCATAATCAATAATTCCCACTCTCACAGTGCGTCCTTGGTGCTAGGAATACCCCTGACACGGGGATCACGCTCGCAGGCATCCCGCAGGGCGCGGGCAAGGCCCTTGAAAACAGCTTCCGCAATGTGGTGGCCATCACGCCCATACAGTAGTTCGACGTGGATGTTGGCACGGAGATTCGAGGCCACTGCGCGGCAGAACTCCTCCACTAAGGTAAATGGCATGTTCGGTGCGTGCGGAGTCCCTGCGGGGGCGCGGAACTCCAGATGCGGTCGGTTGCTGAGGTCTACGACGACGCGGGCCAGCGTCTCGTCCATCGGCAAATACGCGCAACCGTAGCGGCGGATACCTTCTTTTGTGCCCAGCGCCTCACGCAGGCAGTCGCCAATGACTATGCCAGTGTCCTCGATAGTGTGATGGAAATCTACCGCCACATCGCCCACGGTTTTCACGTTGAGGTCAAACAATCCGTGCTTCGAAAACAGCGTAAGCATGTGATCAAAAAATGGAATTCCAGTATCGATTACGGAGATGCCGGAGCCGTCAATATTTACCGTTAGATCAATTGATGTCTCAGCGGTCTTACGGCTGCGGGTGGCAGTGCGGGGCATGGTCATAGCGCTGATGGTGACACCGAATGTTAGTTTTTGATTCCTGAAATTTTTGCTGCGTCTTCAAGAATAGCTATGTAACGTGGGGCGATCTTTGCAGTCTTGGCATTGGCCAGGGCGGCGGTGAGAGCGGCAACCTTGCCCTTGTTGTGAATCAGGGCAAGGGTATCACGGTAGATCTTCCCTGCATCCACGGGTTGAGCACTTCTTTGCGCTATCAACCGTGTCACTTCCTGTTTCCCAAAGGTCAATGTTTCAACTAGCGTCGGTTTGCAATAGGGTTGGAGAGTTACCCAGCCTACGCCGCTGCTCTTCTCCTGTTTGCAAAGCCTTTCTTGTTCGGCACTTTCCTCGCGGATAGCGCTTTCACTGGCATTGTGATCCGCAGAAGACATCCGATCCAGCCCCTGCATTCGCTTGTTATTACGCGCCTCGAAGCTGGATGCCAACTGTTCCACTTCAGCCAGATAGTCGTTGATCGTCTGGATGATCAAAGGAAGCAACCCGGCATTCGCACTGGTATTAGCAAAATCCCTGTTGAACTCCAGATAGGCACGGAGTGCCTTGATGTGCAATGGATCCCTAAGGAGTGCACGGATCTTCACCTCCTGCACCCGGGAGTCGATCTCATACGCGTTACTCCTGTATTCCTCGGGGGGAACGAACTTGCCCCCCATCTTGATTGCCCCGGCTTGGATCTGATTGGCCTCATCTTTAAGGGTAGCCAGAATCACTCTGGCATCCTTCGATTTAAGACTCTCCCTATTGTCCACCAAAAACTTCTCCACTTTCCGGATCCTAACGGAATACTCCTCAGCGGTCAGCATGTCTGGCACGGGCACTAACTTGGCAATCTCAACAAAAGCTGTAAGATCAGGTTGCTCCTTATCGATTTTCACAACGTCCTCCTTAGCAATGATACGTTCGTCCTTGATGCTCTTAGTAATGTTAACTTCGAGCACATACGAGGTAGCGTCCTGTCGGACGATGGAGCCCTCAAGCTTTGTTCCATTTTTCAAAGTGAAAGTATCCGCGTAGATAGGAAGCGTGAAGGCGATTAAGCCTGCCGCAATTGTACAGGTGTGTATTTTCATGGTGATAGAACAATCGATTGGCAGTAGCCTTTTCTGGAAGGTCACGTCACGGAGCAAGCATCGTCATTTTTTCGGCAAGGGCAAGACCGCTTCTTGCAGAGACTTCGAGGTCGATACTATGCAGCTCGCCCCTTCATTGAATAGGATTTTTACAGACCCGGGTGGGACTTCATCACCTGGCTTGGCCAAACGGCGCGGAAAGCCTTGAAGGGGAAGTCTCTCCACAGCGAGTTTCAATTCAGGTGAAACATCGGATGCCACCACCAAAGTCGTTCGGTTGTGGCGGAACATTGTGGCAAGCAGGAGGTCAGCATGAAGGACAGGACGTTCAACTACGTAAGTCGGCAGTGGTGTAGCTAGCGTGCCAAAGCTTGCGACCAGAGGTCGCCCAACTTCGGCAAGCCGTGTTTCGGCCAAGGAGAACAACCCGGCGGTGGAATCATCGAATATCATCGCTGGGTCGCTAATTGGTAAATCCACGAGCCTCCCTTCATCCGGGCACTCCTTAAGAATCCCGTTACCCGTGAATTTTTCTGCTGAAGTGGTTGCCAGATCCTCCGCCCAGGCCAACCATTGATCGTCAAAAGTAATGGCAGCCACATCCAATGCAGACTGTGTGGCCAGCGCATAGAGAAACGCCCTGCCGCCCCCGATTGAAACCGGAGCGTCTTTGGAAAACATCCGCAACTGGGCACCGACCACAAAGGTCTCACGGGCTCGATTGATCAAAGCCACGGCTTTTTCCCTGTAATTCTCATCACCCGTCGCGGCGAACGCCTCAGCATATAGGGACACCATCCGGAATGTGGCTCCGGCATGAGAACAACCATCATGAGCAACTTTGCCCATGCGGGCATTGCGGGCGGCCAGAAGTTTGGCTTTGGCCGCCTCAAACCGCGGCCTGAAAATGACTTCCGGCAGCGAAAGTTGTTTAGCTATCTCGCTGACGGTCAAGGCCATACCCATCGTATTATAGCGGAAATACTGGCGCCGGGGGTCAGCTTCCGGTGGGATGTTGCCCAAGCCCTTTATACCGCTCTCCTTGATCCACCAATCGGCATCCTCAGGAGACAGCTCCTTTTTGATATCTTCCAGACTCCACATCCACTTCTCCGGGGCAATCTCTGGAGATACCCCTACAGAAAACAAACCCTCGGGTGTGCTGAAGGCTTTTTCGGCAAATGAAATCACATTAAGGGCTTGCTCCAAAGTCCTAGGATCGGATGTCGCACGGTAAGCCGCGATCAAGGACCCTGCAGCACGGGCCTGCCCAGGGCAGTCCCTGACGAATGATGGCAGATCCCACGAGGTGCCCTGCCTAGATAGGAAAACCCCGCCATCGAGCGGATCAAACATTGCGCTGGGCAGCAGATCCTTGATGAGTTCGGTGACTGTTTCCAAGCTGTGGATACGAACATCCTGCGGGAGTTCCGGACGGATGGCAGCGCAAGACAACAGCGTGATCACGCTGGAAGGAAACAATCCCCCAGTTTCATCAAAACTCCGCGAATATACGTCATACAACGATGAAAGCTGACGGAGACTGCGGATGACATCTGCTGCAGGTTGCGCACTCAAGCCCCTGGAATCCTTCATCTTCTCAAAACGTTGGCGGCGGCTTACATTGTCCTGGGCGCTGTTATTTATAACGTACTCCCACGAATCCTCCCACATTTGGGAAACCCTACCATCGGCCTGTTTGAACAAGCTAATCATATCGGTGGTTCCCGATTCGGGCACTGGCATCCATGCCACTGGATTCCCGGCGCTAGTCATCCACACAAACATAGGCGAATTCAAAGTACACTTGATCTCCATGCATAGTTCAGCCGTTAGAAGCCCCATCTCGCGGCTGGTATCACCATCAACCAGCACCGGCACGTATTTGTCATTGATGGCTTCTACCACGGCTGGGTTGCGCATCAATTTGGCCAGCGCGCTTTGAAACCCAGGCACCTGCGGCATGGCGATCACCACGAACATAAGACGGCGGGCTCCCTTTGCCCGCTCCATCGTATTTTTTGTCCACGGCTGCCAGTGTATGGGAGATCCCGTTTGAGTTTGATAGACCGCCCCTGGAAAGGCCCCGAGTCCGTTCCCACGCAACTCACTGGCAACCACTGGCGCAGGCAGCAAATCTTTAGGGGAGGGCACCTTGGGTTTGCGGCAGGAGCTGGTAGTTAGAATCAGGCCGCAGATTGCCATTGAGACTCCTGCCCAAGTGGAAAAATTCCTAGTGTTCATAATGAGTAGGGCGAAAAGATGTTCCGATGACCCGTCTGCGGGCACATCATGAAGAAAAGGCTTCCGGTGTGGCAAGCCGAAGCTATTCTTTTGCAACAATTCCCAGCTTAGAGTGATCAACATCGCCGTTTCAAGCCAAAAAGGAGGGGTGGGTAAAACCACCGTCGCTATTAATCTTGTCCACGCTTATGCCCGGGCAGGTGTTCGCACACTGCTGGTCGATGCCGACCCCCAAGGTTCTGTGGGACTGTCTCTGACCCGCCAATCCCGTCAATTGTCCGGGTTTTACGATTTTCTGGAAGATCCGGGCATTGATCTGGACCATCTGATCGTGCCCACACGTATGGAAACCTTCTCCTTGGTAACCTGTGGTCAAGCAGGAGATTACGAAGCCGGCGGCAACACGGGGGCCTATCTCGCGCGGATCCGCTCGTTTCTACATGCTGCTGCGGCACGGGGCTTCGACCTGTGCATCCTCGACACCTCGGCTGGCCTGTTTGGCGTCACAGGGGATGTGATCGCCTCCAGTGATGCAGTCCTGATCCCCCAACAGGCAGAACCTCTGGGCATCCGCTCAGTTCCCAAACTACTACAAGGTCTCAACCGCCTGCAAATCGTGAATCCACGCTTAAAGGTGCTCGGGGTGTGCCTGACAATGGTGCAGCAGGATCTTCCCGAAAGCACTAGAGCGGCTACTGCCCTCCGGCAACTGCTGGCCCCGGAGTTGGTCTACACGACACAAATCCCGCGCGATGGCCTGTTTATCAAGGCCAGCGCCCGCGGCCTACCGGTCGGCATACTCGAGGACGGTGCATCCACCCAAGCAGCTTTCGACTCCCTACGCGACGAAACAGAATCCAAGCTTGGTCCCGACCGTGTATGGCACCGTGGTTAGCAGTGCTGGAGGTTTTTGAATGAAGAAGTGGAGAACGATAACAACGCTCACCCACAGGTATGTAAGTCTCAGCCATCATTCCTGATAGACAAGCAGTAAGGAACGACGAACACTTCCCTCCCGTGGTTCATACACGCGTGAATCTAAGACCAGCGCTAGCAAGGAAGGCAGCACATTACCAGTCATCAACCGCCCGTTTATCCTCAAGCTCCGGATCGTGGATATTGAACTCTATCCGGTTGAAGGCGCTGAGTTTGAATGTGGAAGAGCCAAAATTCTGACTGAACCCGGTAAGCGTACCGTCGTTCACTGCATCCAGACGGAAAACCAGCGAGGAACCGTCAGTCAGCCACCCGCGAATATCCCCGTTCAGCAATTTGCTCGTTTCCAGACCTGACGGCGTCGTCTTCAAGGTGATGTTGCGCAGCCTAGCTAAAGGGAGTTTCACCTCACCCAAAGGGGATTTGATCTCTATGTTACCATCCCTGATGGATGTCACTTCACCCTCCACGCTATCGCCATTGGCAAGTTCCATCCGTCCTTCCTTCGGTAACTCCTTGGACTCTGACTTGGGTTGGGAATCCTGCACAGCCCTGCCGTTGATTCTAATACCACCAAAGCCTCGGAAAACCATACCTTGCGCCGGATCCGCCAATTCGCCGAAAACCCCGTCCCACTTGGCAACACTGATCGCAGATATCCGAAGCGGCGTGTTACTCAAAGAGACAAACTGCAGACCTCTGCCAAACCTGCCCTTCTTGAAATCAGTATCCGTCCAGTTTTCCAAGGTCTTGTCATTGATGAGTATACTGAGCTTGCCAGTCTTCACGCTGGCCCGGATTTCTATCCGGACATTTTCTTTTTCCATTAGATCCTGTGACTGGACGTTGCCTAGGAACGCATGTGATTTACAACTCCTAACATATACCGATCCTGGCTGGAACGAAAAATCATATCCCGAGTCGTCATCAGACTTGCTTAGATTATCGGTAAAGAGAACCACGCGCAGGCCGAGCCCCGTTCCCTTCCATGCAACATCAAAGGCCACCGAGCACTCGTCAGGCAGCAACGATTCCCTGCCTATGCCGCCTGCTGCAACACTGCGGAATGCCGCACGGTCGAAAATCCACGCGGGTTTCTTGTCGGAGAATTTCCACCCATCCAACCCAGTTGGCCCACGAAAGGTAAACGCAGAATGCTGCAAAATCTTGAGCCCGGAGACATTCACTCGATTGAAATCCATGCGCCCGGCGAATGCAGTATCCAGAGAAACCTTGTCCTCCGTTACAGAAGCCAGTTGACCACGGATGACATCGCCATTTGTCAGTGTTAGAACTGCCTCATGATCAGATTCAAATGGAGGGAGACTACCCGGCAAACCCATATCAACAACTTCTTTGAGGAAAAAGGAGGCTGGCTTGTCGAAAGTTGAGGATTTCCACACTAGGAGATCGGGTGACAACGATTCAATGTCACCAACAAGCCGATCATTGTTCGAGAAACGCACAACTGACCTCGGTGCTTCCGCGGAACACGCCGCAGCCAATGCCAGACTTAACCATAGAGTAGACGTCAGGATTTTCATTTCGTGGACTCTGTTTGGGCACGAGTTTTTTCCAGGGCAAGGATACCCTCCCTCAGGAGTTTCACAGGACCCAACAGAGGATGAACTACTGAAGCAGTCTCCTGCCCGAACGAGCAGGAAGTCACGTGTAGGGTTCCGCTTCCCCTCAGGCGGAGCATGAAAGCTCCGGGTTTAGAATCAGGCTCACTGCCAGACCCGGAGGCGAACCATACCGAAGAAACTTCCGAGCCAGAAATCTCCAGCGGCTCTTTCTGGTAATCACTTTTGAAATGGAACATTAGCCCCTCACGTCTCGGACGGATGTCAACCAGGCTACCGCTCCAATGGTCATCCTCGTTACTGATGAGGCTGTCATTCTTTCTAACACTTGATGACTCCATTCCCCGACGACTCATAAAGTTGTCATTATCTAGGATTTCGATGTTCCGGATTTCCTGATTGCCTCCACCAGACATGTTGCAAATCAGAGTAACTCCAGAACCCGTCGGCGCACCGGGAATGGGATCAGCAACCTCCCCCTCGGTCTCGCCATTAAGCAGGAGTTTTAGGCGGGAATTTCTGCGGTCCACCCGGATCTCAACCTTCAACTGGTTATTAGGGTATTGGTTTGGAGTACGGTTCAGAAGCAATAGCGTGTTGTAATGCCTGCCTTTGGTAGCCTCTCGTTTGACTTCTAGCCCTGCGCCGCCGAACTGGAGAAAATAACGATCGGTTGGCATGCCAACCTGTCCAAAGGGATCCGCAAAATAGATAGTGAAGTTAGGGACCTGCCTAGCCTCCCACCTCAGAGTGAAAGTCAAAACAAACTGCTGGGGCAAGTCAAATTTCTTCGATGCGACTGCAGTGGTTCTCGTTGAAAAACCCCCTTGTCCGTAATTCCATTTCATAGTTTTTTCCGGACTGCTCCACTCCTCAAGGCTTCGTGGACCGGCGTAAATCACCTTGTGGTCGAGAATGCCGAGCTGCATAGATTTCACATATTCGCGGGGAATGAGCAGACGACCGACTTCCGGAGACGTCGCAGTGAGGGTCTTATCGTCCAAACTTTCGATGAACACGGGCAGGGCGTCTCCATTAGCCAGTTCGACCACTGCTGTCGGAGGTTTCGCCAGAGCAGGCTTGTCACCAAAGCTAATGCTTTCCACTGACTCTCCCTTAAGCATGAGGGGCTCGGGTGAAAGCTCGCTGGAAAGCTCCACGACACCTGCTTCGTTAATGGAACGCACAATCCCGCTCAATTTCATGCGTTCCCCACCAAGCGTGACAACATCCGCGGACAATAGTCCAGAAAGCCCAAGCAAGCAGCATGCGCCGACCCGTATTTTTTCGTTAGAATTCACCATACCAATCGTCGAGTTTCTGTTTGGAAGTGTTAAATTCGAGGAATACAGCAGAATCCATCGACACCTTTAGTTTACCTAGAATAGCACTGTCAATCTCCAACGTGGAGGCATCCCCAGAAATCGGACGTCCCGTGATTAAGCCGAACGGACTGAAACGGATAGTAAGATTCTCAGCAACTTCCTCCACGACGGGCACCTGCGTTTGGCCTGCAAAGCTGATCTCAGCAATTTCATCCAGAGGAACATGGAGATCCCCGTGTTTCCCCTTAAACAAAACTCTGCCCCCCTCATCAAGCTTTCCCAACCGTCCGGCAAAGCGGTCCGTTCCGTTACTCATGAGAATGATGTCCTGATTGTCAAGTTGGAGGCTACGTGCGGAATCTGGCATCCCGTTCCACTCCGAAACAATCACATCTGAAATCCTAACGGATGTTTCAGCGCCCTGTACCATGAAGCCAAAGCCCGAACCATGAATTGTGGATTTGCCATCCACCCCGTCAACGGCCTCGTTGTCAGTCCACTGAGTGGTGAACTCACCGTCAATGAAGAGGGCGACGGCACCAGTGAGACGGTTCACGCGCAACTCGATCCTCGCCTGATTTCTTTCACTTAAGCGAACATTGTTGTTGTTGAGTTGGATCCGGCGGAATGAGGGATTACCATCAGCATCCACACGGGTGCGGTTCAACATGATGTAATTGGAGTACAGCTGCAGGACGTAACTGTTACCAAACACGCGCGGAAGTTGTGAGAAATCCCCTGGAGTAATGGGCCTGAACTGAGCTATGGCGTCCTTGTTCCCGTTCTTCTTCTCATCATCCAATGGCTTGGGACGTGCGAAATCAGCAAGAAACGAAACCGCGAGGCACAGCTGGTTTTTCCATGCAATATCAAAACTTAGTACCGAGCAGTCGGACATCCCAGAGTCGCGAACGAGTGCGGTGCCAAGTCGTTTGGAGGACCAGTACCATGCAGAACCCGAAAAAATCCAGCGTCCAGGCTGATCCTCGGCATCTTTCTCTCCGGGTTTAACGGCGGGCAACCCATCACGGAAAGATGGGTGAACCATCTTCCACTCATCTTCACTAAAGGGTCCGTGATAATAAACCCTCCCACCTAAAGGATTAGGACACAACGTAGCTATCTGTCTGCGGGGAACGCGCAATATACCGGCACAAGGTGTGTTCAGAGTAACGACTTCGTCATCAATCGCGGTAATGGTACCCGGAATCCTATCCCCATTGGCAAGCACCGCATTCGAGAGTGATGCCAAGCCCTTTAGCGGACGTCCTCCATGCAGAACAATGCTGCGGAGCTGCGTAGTTTTGAGCTCCGCAACTTCGGATAGATCATCGCGTCGCCAAATCACCTGCGTGCCCCCCTTTATTCCTTGGAAGGCCCCATGGAGCTGATCTCCGTTTGTAAAGCGGAGAATATCCAGATTGTCCGGCATGGCGTCCATACTCGCGATACCTAACATCCATAATATAGCTGCACGACTGATCATTTTTCGTATATGGGTAGATAACGATAGTTCAGTGCTAGAGAAAGCAGCGCGCCTGCAGTATTGAACGAGCATCCCTGGTTTCCAGGAAAGGATCCGTCAGCGCCCTGAATGGTGCTCATATAGCGGATATTACGGATATTCCACTCTTTCCACGTCGCCTCGTCGCCATGGAACAGAGCCTGAGCCATGTAATACTCGAAGTAATAGGGATAATAACGGTCCCGGTAATCAATGTTCTTCTTCAAGTATTCAAGGCTAGCTTGATAGCCTTTTGAATCGTGTTCCTTCGCCAAAGAGAGGCACAGGACACCGATGGCAGTTAGTGCTGGTTTGCCACCGCCAGCCGAGGTATAACCATAGGAGCCGTCCATACAGCGGTTGTTACTGAGATACGCCAGTCCTTTGCGAATAGCGTCGTCTGGAATGGGAATGCCAGCATTGCGCGCGGCGAACAAGGCTACCATTTGGCAGCCGGTTACGGTGGTGTCAGCATCATGACTGTCCGGAGTATAGCGCCATGCATTGAAGCGATTCCGCTTCTGGCTGCTCAGTATGAGGTCGATGGCTTTCTTCAGGGCTGGGGCGATTTTTGGATTGTCCACCATTCCGTAGGATTCCGCCAGAGCTTTGGTTGCGAATGCGTGGTTATACATGCTCGATCCGATGTAACCGTTTGTTTCATTCTGTTTAGATAGAATGTAATCGATGCCGTTGCGGATGTTCTTGGCATAAGGACCGTTCACGGGGTCCTCCCCATGTGCAAGAAACGATGCGACGCAGAGCCCGACAACGCCAGCCTCGCCGCCTACTGCATCGTTCCAAGCTCCTTTGTCGTTCTGCGTTCTCGCAAGGTATTGCAGGCCCTTGACATAAATTAGCTCCGCTTGTGCAGGGATCGTGTCATCCCTGTGGTCGGGCAGGTCCTGTGCACATGCGCTCCCCGTGGCCAGCGAGAGTAAGACCGTGCCAGCAACAATGGTAGTTTTGATAGATAATATGCAGCGCTTCATGGAAGTCATTTTGCTTTTTTCTCCAGTCCGCGGTTGTAGGCATCCAAGGCCTTTCTGAATTCCTCGGGAATCTCAAGCGAGGCAGCTCCCGCAGTTCCCGCAGCTTTGGGCACGCGGCGGGCCTCGCTCTTGCCGCCATCCGCCCCCCCCGCAGCTCCACCATTGGTAGTATCGGATATTCCCCCCTGTCCCTTGCCCTGCTTATCTCCGGGCTTGCCCTCCTTGCCCTCCTTGCCTTGCTTATCGGCCTTGCCCATCATGCGTTCCATCATATCCATCATGGCGCTTCCGGATTTGCTCTGGCCGTTTCCACTTTGTTGCTGTTTTGCCTTGGTAGCAGAGTGGATGATTTCAATGACCTGGGTTTGTGCGGCCAAGGTTTCGCCTCCGGTGTCAGCCTTATCGAGACGTTCGGTGGCTTCATCCATAATATTTTTCGCCTCAGTGAATAGCTGAATCACCTGCGGGATGGTTTGTTCTGCCACGAGTTGCTGTACATCGGCAGATAGTTCGTCCTGATCCTGCGCTACCTTGACAGCACCTTCCTTATGTTTAGCCCTGTTATCCTCCGTCGATTCCGCAGCTGAAAGTCTGGCTACTGAAAGAACACAGATGCCAGCGATAATGAAAGAAAGTCTCATGGCTTTTCGGCAGCGGGTTTATTGGTTTGAGGCGCATCAAAGGTACGGCGGAATTGCTCCAGAACACGAGTGCGCGCCCGCAAATCCTGTTCCTGCTGGATGAACTTCATGGCACGCAACATGAACTCAAAGTCATCATCCTCCGAGGGAGTGCCACCGGCACCACTACCACCGCCGCCGCCGCCATCCGCGTCTTTCTCTCCATCAAGTTTTTTCGCCCATTCGTTGAGTTTGTCTGCCCATTTCTTGGACAACTCCGCCGCCTGATAGGTGTGGTTGATCGCCAGCGCCGTGCGAATGTCCTCAAGGCCGGCATCAATTTTTGATTCCTGCATCTCATCATAAATAACCTTGATCTGCTGTTGCTTGGTGCGTGCAAAATAATGCCCGAGATCCTCTTGGATCCAGCGCACGTCCGAGGCTGTATCCCCCTGTTGGCGGGAGTTCTCTTTCACCCGGCGCACATCCGTGGGATCAAGTGCTGGGCATTTCAGGCCGAGCATCCGGTCAAAACCTTCCTTCAAGGATCCGAGTATGCCGTTTTCCTCACCTGCGGCCTTTTTCATGCGGTTAACAAAGGCTCCGGCTTCGAACCGACGGTTTGCATCGTTTGCCTTGTCGATGGCGTCCTTCATTTTATCAACTACCGCTTGTTGTTCCTCGACGGCCTGAGTGACGTCCTTCTTGGATTTCTCCGAGGTGTTAGACTGTTCTTGGGAATTTTGAAGTTTCTGCTGCACCTTGGGTACATTTTGCTCTGTAAGTTCCTGCATCGACTTTAGGGATTCCGCCATTTTCTTAAGTGTTTTCCGGTCAATTTCGCCATTGCGGGCGGCATCCTTCATTAACTGTTCCGCTCGCTGAGTAAGATCCTCCATGCGGCGCTGCGTTTCTGCTTCCTTCTGGGTCTGCTCCTCAAGTTTCTTGCGATTTTCCACTTTCTGGAGTTCACTTCCCTCCAGGCGTTCAAGATTCTGATTATCATCTAACAAACCTTGTTCGCGACGCGCGAGATCCTCCAATTCGGTAATCTGACGATCATATTGGTTCTTGAGCATCTGCGCGTGCTCGTCGCGGGACATGACATAAATGATGATCGGTTCCGAATATACCCGGCCACGGTCAGGAAAATAATCCTCTGAAAACCCACGCAACGTGATTTTCTGCGGTACGATTCCGAGAACTACGGGGGAAAAGGCTGCTGGCCTGAGCAGGTGGAGTTCTCCCGGCGCACCTTGGGCCAGTTCCAGTTCCCCCTTCGCCGGTGACTCATTGGTTGGCTTAGTAAACTGCCCGCTCCACTCAATGCCGGTTGCCTTAACCCCAAAATCATCCTCGGCCAACACCTCGAAATCAATAGTCTCTTCCGGCAGCATCACCTTTTGACGGTCTACTCCCTGAAGGTAGCAGGTCGGCGGGGCGTCCTTTAGCGCGTCCACCCTGAGTCGGTAATCCCCCCCCCCGGAAAGGCCTAGTTGATCAACCCAAGCAAATGGAACTTCAAATGGGACACTGCCGACTGAAAACTCAGGAGTTGTGGCATTCCTATCGGAAATCGCAAGCTCACCCTCGGCTGATCCAGGTTTGTCAGATCCTCCATCACTGCTGGAGGCAACCCCTCGGATCGGACCGTAGTGCCCAGAGGAAATAACCCGGTTCATTCCTAGTTCTATACGCACCTTGCTACCCTCCACAGCGCTCACCACCCCAGCATTCATCTCGACTGCCCTTTGCGGGATTCCCAGATAGGCAGGGGGAGACACTAGCGCCCTAACACTTTCTACTGACGGGCGTTGCATGGGAACAACTTTCATTTCGTGACGCAGGTCCCCAACAAAAAAAACAATCGTGCCCGGATCCTGCTGCCCGGGAAAGTTAAAATGATAGGTGTCCCTATCTAGTGGCACGGACAACACCGGTTGCGTCCCATAACGTCCACTTGCGATGGATGGGTGCTTTTCGGACTCATTAGACAAGCGGAGCGTCACATCAAACGCCTCGCCAAAAGCAACAGCCAAGAAGGTCGGAGGGTGGTCTAGTCTGGTGAAAGTGTAGCGTTCGGTATTGGACAACGGCATCAGCCAGCGTTGAAGGGCATTAAATCCCGCACGGGGAGTCAGGGTGAAGGCCACAGCAGCGACAGTAGCTAGTCCAATCGCAACTAAAGTCCAGCGGCGGTGTCTTTGCGCCGGCAACGCCTGTTCAAGTTTGCGCTGCCCAACCTCAATCGACACCCCCTTCATGGCCGCATCGCGCAAACGTGGAGAAAGGGAATCCGGAAGGTCTTCCTGATGCTGCAATTCAATGACCCCAAGCAAACGGTCGCCTAGACCGGGGTAACGTTTCGCTATTAGCCGAGCAAGCTGGGACTCAAACCGTTGCTGCCATACCCAACGGTGCAACCAATAAGGAGCAAAAATGGAAAACATGGACATGCCACCGATCAGAACCACCAAACGGACCCACCCTGGTGAGGGCCAGATGCGGTCCATGCCGTAAACCAGTAGGAACGAAACCAACAGACCGATCACCCCAGCCGCAGCAGCTTCCAAAATCTTCACGCGCCACAAATGTCGACGGAAATCTGCCAACTGGAGCCGCAGGGACTCTGGAATCACAACTTTTGATGATGTGGGTGGCGGGGGCATAGAGACATCACGAAGCGGCATGGGCAACCTTCCAGAAGAAGCACGATTCATCCAGCGGAATCTTGGAGCATGTAGCGTTTCCCGGAGTGTGTTTTGTTTCCCGCACGTTAATTTTCCGCCGATGTGACGTAGGTTCTTGTGTTCGCATCTCAATTTTTTCGAAACGGCTCTTGTCCAGCGACAATTCCTTGCCTTAAGCTCGCCCAACCTTTTGCAGGCGTGCCGATTTCTTCTTCCAACATCCATGTGCTAGGTGTCCTTCCCGCTCGATGGGATTCCAGCCGCTTCCCCGGAAAACCCCTCCACATCATCGCCGGAAAACCCCTCATCCAGCACGTCTGGGAACGCTGCTTACAGTGCTCGAAACTGGATGAAATCCTCGTCGCCACCGACGATGAGCGCATCGTGTCGGCTGTAAGCGACTTCGGCGGCAAGGCAGTGTTAACATCTCCACTGCACCCAACTGGCACTGACCGCATCGCCGAGGCAGTGCGCGCCGCCTCGCTAGCCAGCCTCATCGTCAATATCCAAGGCGACGAGCCACTTATAGATCCAGCGCTCATCGACGAACTTGCCACCGCCATGCTCAATGATCCTTTGCTCGACATGGCCACAGCCGCTAATCCATTGGATCCTGCTGACCCGGCTGTGAGCGATCCGAACGTTGTAAAAGTCGTCACTGCCCTAGATGGGCGGGCATTGTACTTCTCCCGCTCCCCTATCCCGTTTTTCCGCAACACCTCCCCCGGCCTCACTGTGCTACGGCACAAGGGAATCTACGCCTACCGCCGCGCTTTCCTCGAATGCTTCGTTTCCTGGCCACCTTCACCATTGGAAAAAGCCGAGTCGCTGGAACAACTCCGAGCGCTCGAAAACGGCGCGTCTATCAAAGTCATCCTCACGACAGACACATCACCCGGCGTGGACACTCTGGAACAGGCCATGGAGGTGGAAAGGCTACTAAAAGTATCATGTTAAGGGCTATTTCTCATGGATTGTATGTAAAGAACGTAAAATCATCTCCACTGTTCATCCATCAAAGGCCTGACAAAGAACCCATCGTTACCCACTGACTTCTGACCATTTCACTTATAGCTTATAACCAACAACTTTAACAGAACCATGAAGTACATCTTCGTTACCGGCGGTGTCGTTTCCTCTCTAGGCAAGGGGCTTGCGGCGGCATCCATCGGCACACTGCTTGAACACCGCGGGCTCAAGGTGCTCATGCAGAAGTTTGACCCCTATCTCAATGTCGATCCGGGCACCATGTCGCCCTATCAGCACGGCGAGGTCTATGTGCTCGATGACGGCGCGGAAACTGACCTCGACCTCGGCCACTACGAGCGCTTCACCTCTGGCGTGCTTTCACGCATGAACAACCTGACATCCGGACAGGTATTCGATTCAGTGATTAAAAAAGAACGCCGCGGCGAATACCTGGGGAAAACGGTCCAGTTCATCCCGCACGTTACTGATGAAATTAAGGGGCGCATCCAGCAAGTCACCGAGAACAACCCCCTAGTTGATGTCCTGATCACAGAAATCGGCGGCACTGTAGGCGACATGGAAGGTCTGTTATTTCTCGAGGCCCTGCGCCAATACGCACTGGAAGTCGGAAAGGAAAACGTCTGTTTCATCCACGTCACCCTACTGCCCTACATCAAGGCAGCCGGCGAGGTGAAAACAAAACCCACCCAGCAGTCGGTGGCTAAACTGCGAGAAATCGGCATCCAACCGGATATTATCATCTGCCGCACCGAGGCAGATCTCGATGAGGAAAACCGGAAGAAAATCGCCATGTTCTGCAACGTCGAACGCAAGAACGTCGTCGCATTCCGCGATGTGGCCCACACAATTTACGAGTGCCCGCTTGACCTCCGGCGCGACAAGATAGACCGACTCGTGGTGGACAAGATCGGTCTCAGCCATACACCCGCTCCGGCACTTGAGGACTGGGAAAACTTCGTGCAACGAGTGATTCACCCGAAACACATTGTCACCATCGCTGTCGCTGGCAAATACATCGAACTCCAGGACGCCTATAAATCCATCTACGAATCGCTAATTCACGCAGGTGCTCGTCACGATACCAAGGTTCGAATTGTTAGGGTAGACACCGAGTCCGTGGAGGATCAGGGCGCAAAAGCGGTCATCGGCGACGTGGATGGCATTCTGGTCCCTGGCGGTTTCGGCGATCGCGGCACTGAAGGGAAAATCCTCTCTGCCAAATATGCTCGCGAAAAACGCATTCCGTATTTCGGCATTTGTCTAGGCATGCAAATTGCCACCATCGAATTCGCTCGCAATGTCTGCGGGTTGAAAGGCGCAAACTCCACCGAGTTTAACAAAAATACCAAACATCCAGTAATCTGCCTGCAGGAAGAACAAAAAGGCATCGAGGACATGGGGGCAACCATGCGCCTCGGGTCCTGCGAGTCGATCCTCCTCGCAGGCACGAAGGCGGCAGAGTTGTATTCCAATAAGGACAGAATCCAAGAACGTCATCGCCACCGCTACGAGTTTAACTCTGACTATCAAGACCAACTCCAGGAAGCAGGCCTTGTGATTTCGTCAGTATCAGCAGACGAAGGCCTTGTAGAGATCATTGAGCTACCGGAGCACCCGTTCTATATAGGTTCGCAATTCCACCCGGAATTCCAGTCCAAGCCCAACTACCCCCACCCGTTGTTTGCCGGCTTCGTTGCAGCCGCACTGGTCCATTCCCAGCAGAAGGCGTAATCCTCAGCGGAATTTAACCCCGAGTTTCTGGGTGAGTGCCGTCAGGACTTTCTGATGAGCAACATCTACTTCCTCAGCCTTGAGGGTGCGGTCCACTGCACGGTATTGGAATCGATAGGCCACAGATTTTCGATCTACCGACAGTTTCACTCCACTGGGATCGGTAAAGACGTCAAAACACTCGAAAGCAATGAGTAGCGGTTCCTCACACTTAGCGAGCACCGCTTCAATCTCGGCATTCGGCAGAGACGCTGGCAGCTCGATGGCCGCATCTCGCGAGGACCCAGGGAATTGTGGCAGTTCAGCTACCTGCGCCGAGCCGACTAGGAGCTTGCGGATTTTCGCTAGGTCCAGTTCGGCCACTAACACAGGCGCGGCAAAATCGAACTCGCGCTCACGGGCGGGATATAGGCGGGCAAACACGCCAATGTTCTGGTCGTCCGCCTTCACATCGCAACCTAGGGCGAAACCGTCTCGCTCTTTCGGAGTGAAACGGATGATTTTATTAGGAATGAGCGCCGCAATGATTCCCTTGAGGTCGTAAAGATCAGCCATGCGGTCAGCCTGATTCCAACCCGTAGGAGCGGTTCCGCCTGACAGAAGGATGGCCAGTGAATCGCTTTCCTGATCCCTGGCCTTGCCGCCTCCCGCGTTGCGGAAGATTCTGCCAAGTTCGAAAAACCGTAGGGCTTTGGCCTGCTGACGCACGTTTCTCGCGGCAGATGCAACTAATCCCGGAACAAGGCTGGGACGCATCACTGCATGATCCTCACTAAGAGGGAGCTTCACCCGGATAATATCACCATCCAGAAGCGGGCGCAACGGCAGTGCATCTGAGAGTTGGGAGTCGGCGATGAGTTTCATCGTCTGACACTCAAATACTCCTAGCGCGACAAGGCGGCGACGCAGAACCATATCCACATCATAGGCAGCATCCACCGCGCTGGCGGGGACAAAGGACCCGACAAAACGGGACGGCACCTTTGCCAAGCCATGCACGCGGGCTATTTCTTCGACCAGATCGATGTGACGCTGCAAATCCACACGGAAGGAAGGAACCTCCCATGTACCGTTGGAATGCTCAGTCAGACCCAGCCGAGTTAGAATATCCCCCGCATCGGCTATAGATATGGAACCGCCCATGAGTTGATCTAGTTTCCGCGCGTCAAGCCTGACTGGCTTGGTGAGAACCGGCATCTCTCCTACCACTTGTGTGACAAGTTCTGCAGTGCCACCGGCTATCTCAAGGATAAGTTTCACCGCCAGCGCCGATGCGGTTAGAACACCCTGTGGGTCCACACCGCGCTCAAAGCGATAGGATGAATCGGATGTGAGTGCCGTGCGTCTCGAGGTGCGCCGAATGCCCTGAGGCGTGAACCATGCGGATTCCAGCAGAATATCAGTGGTGGCGTCCGTCACACCGCTTCCAAGTCCACCCATGATACCTGCAAGCGCCAGCGCCACCCCGGATTCATCAGAAATGAGAAGATCGTCCTGGGTGAGGACATGTTCTGATTCGTCAAGCGCAAGGAAGGATTCCCCCTCCATTGCCTTGCGGACGACAATGCCACCTGTGAGCTTGGCTGCGTCAAAGGCATGCAGCGGTTGGCCAAGTTCATGCAGCACGAAGTTGGTCACATCAACAATGTTATTAATAGGCCTGAGCCCTATAGATTCCAAGCGGATTTTTAGCCACTCCGGGCTTTCGCCCACCCTGACTCCGCATATGCTAACAACCGTATAGAACGGACACGCTTCTGGCGATTCAAGACGAATGTTTTTCGTATCTGAAAGGCCCTTCCATTCAGGAGAAATACTCAGATCCTTAAGTGGTGTCTTGAGCAACGCGGCCAATTCGCGGGCCAAGCCGCGGTGACTGAGCAAGTCTGGCCGGTTGGGTGTGACTTCCACTTCTAGCAAAGTGTCGGAATCAAAGAGCTGCTTCACTGGTTTCCCGATTTCTGCATCTTCAGGGAGGATGAGCAAACCCTCCTCACCCGCGGGCAGGCCAATCTCCGATGCAGCACAAAGCATGCCCCTTGATTCCACCTTCCGCATCACGGTTTCCCCAATGGTAAATCCTCCGGGAAGCTCCGCTCCCGGCAATGCGCAGGGAACCTTGTCACCCACCTTGTAGTTTTGCGCGCCGCACACTATCTGGCGGAGGGTGCTCTCGCCGACGTCTACCTGAGTGACCTTAAGGCGGTCCGCATTCGGGTGTCTGACAGCTTCTTTGATCTGTGCTACGACTATTTTTTCCGAAGATATGCCCTTGTTAATAATGCCCTCAATCTCCACACCTGCAAAGGTGAGGAGATCGTCCATTTCCTTGACGGATTTCCCTGTCAGATCAAGGTGGGTGGCTAGCCAGTTGAGTGAGATGTTCATGTAAGGAAAAGATTGGGTGAAACACCATGAAGCGCCATGGTGAATGTTAGTGTGAATCAGAACTGCTTGAGGAATCGGACATCGTTTTCGATCAAAAGCCGGATATCCTTGATGCCCCAGCGGATCATTGCCAAGCGGTCGAGGCCCATACCGAAGGCAAATCCGGTCACCTTGTCGGGATCAAACGCGTTGTCCCCACGGGCTCGGTTGATGGATTCAAAAACCGCAGGATCAACCATACCGCAGCCAGCCACTTCAATCCAGCGCGGAGCCTGGCCCTTGATGGTGAGTTTCACATCGATCTCAAAACTAGGCTCGGTAAACGGGAAGAAGTGTGGGCGGAAGCGCACTTCGGTTTCAGGACCGAAGAGTTCGTGCAGAAAATATTCCAGCGTGCCTTTCAAATCCGGCAGTGATACGTCTTCGGCAACGTAGAGCCCCTCCAACTGGTTGAAAACAGATAAATGCGTGGCGTCGATTTCATCACGGCGGTATGCGGAGCCGGGTGCAATGATGCGCACCGGCGGTTTCATCGCTTCCATGGTGCGGATCTGCACACTTGAGGTGTGAGTGCGCAAGAGCTTGCCGGAATCAAAATAAAACGTGTCCTTCTCATTGCGCGCCGGGTGGTCTGCCGGGGTGTTGAGCGCGTCAAAACAATGGAACTCGTCCTCAATCTCGGGTCCGTCCGCCAGAGCAAAACCCATGCGACGCAGAATACCGATGGCCTGGTCCCGAATCAGGGTGAGCGGATGCAAGGCTCCCACAGCCACCGCCCGAGCCGGCAAAGTGACATCGATTCCTGCAAGTGCAACACGGTCGGCCAGATCCTGAAGTGCGCGTTGTTTTTCCTCAAGAGCAGAGGTGATGGCACTGCGGGCGGCATTGAGAAGCAGGCCGACACTGGCCTTTTCCTCATTCGGCACATCTTTCATTCCGGATGCTGCCAGCGTGAGTGTGCCTTTTTTGCCAAGCACAGCGATACGGACATCTTCGAGCGAACGCTCGTCAGCGGCAGCGGCGATCCGCGTAAGGGCATCGGATTGGATTGTGGGAATTTGCTCCTTCATGGGAAAGCCCGTGGCCATACCCGGAATCCCGCCGCCGGTCAAAGCCAACATGGAGAGAATTGCTCACAAGGTTGCGGCAATCGCGGACACTGCCTCGAGAAACGAGGGAAACTCCGGCCTCCAACCAGTTGCCAGCAATTGTTTATTAGACACTTGCTTGTGAGTCCAACCCCGTTTGCGGTCTGGATTGCGCGGGCCATAGGGCGGCACGGGTAGCGAGAATATCCGGCTCAGAGCCTCATGGCAGGCGAGCTGGGTGAGTGGTGTTGAATCGCTCACATTAAAGATCCCACCACAGGCTCTCGTGGCAGCAAGATGATGGATCGCTCGTGCAGCGTCATTGCGGTGGATCTGGTTGATGTACCGACCACCGTCATCCTCAATTACCGCCTGACCAGTGAGGAATTTTTTCAGAATCACACTGCGACCCGGCCCATAGATGCCAGAAAGCCGGGCAACAATGCCTCCAGCTGCAAGAGTGACGCGCTCTGCCTCCAACAACAACCGCCCGGTTTCCCTCTCCGGCTCTGTGGCGCTCTCTTCGGTGACCACCAAACCGTCAGTCTGCGCGTAAACAGACGAACTGGAAGTGAACAGCAGCGGGACTCCGGGAAATTTCTGTATGAGATTCCGGCAGCCATCCACAAAGACATGTTGATAAACCTCCGCCCCACCCCGTCCAGACGCCGCACTATGCACAATTAAATCCGCTGGTGGCAATGCCCCCACGGCGGCATCATCCCCGACATCGCATGCCACTGAGCCATCGCCGCCTGTCAGAGACACCGCCGTTACTTCCCAACCGCCTTCGCGAAACACGCGGTCGATCTGGTTACCGAGGTAGCCATAGCCGATTAACAGAAGTTTCATGGTGGGATAGCTGGCTTCATCCTCAGTGGGAGGTTAATTTCTCAGGCACCAAACAATCCCAATCCTCCCGGAGCGACAATACCGAATGTCTTTAACGAAACCTAAACTCGTCTTTTTTTCAGGAAGTAGTAGGGTTCCGTTCCGCATTCATGGATTTCAGTCCCTACAATCTGCTCGCAGGATTTATTTTCGGCACTCTCGGTTTGGGAGCGTATTCCTACGGCAAAAAACTTAAGCTCTGGCAACCCCGGGTGATTGGCTTGAGCTTGATACTCTACCCGTATTTCGTCTCCATATCATGGCTGCTCTGGGGAATTGGCGTGGGTCTTCTTGTGTTGCTGTGGTTCTACCATCACGAGTAAAAATCGCGGGATTTCCCTTGGCAGCCGGGCATTTTTCCCGCCTAGTTTCCTCCGCCGATGCCAACCGAAGCGATCCTTTCCACCGCCCGCCAGTTTCTTGGGGTGGACCCGACCGTTCCCATCACCCTTGAACCAATCAAGCGCGGTGCGTCGGGACGCACAGTAGTCCGAGTGACATGCCCCATCCATGAACCGTTCATAGGCATCTATTGGACCGAAGAACGTGAGGACAATGCCCAATTCATTCCTGTAGGAAAATTCCTCAAACATGCAAAACTGCGGGTACCCGAAATTATCCATGATCGGGCGCGCTACAGGGTAGCGCTGGTCGAGGATCTCGGCGACACAGATTTGTATTCACTCAGGGATCGTTCTTTCGAGGAACGACTGCCTCTCTATCAATCGGCATTTGAGATGGTAGACCGCCTGTTTTTCACTAAAACACCCAAGGACTTCCATTTGATGCCACCTTTTGATGCCGCATTGTATCGTTGGGAACAGCAGTATTTCTTCGAATATCTTGTAGAGGATCACCTTGGCATGGATGCCACCGCTCTGCGAAATAACCCCGTCTTTACAGAACTTGCAGATCGACTTGGCACAGTGGCTCTCAATCTCGTCCACCGAGATTTCCAATCCCAGAACCTCCTCATCAGGGATGGCAAAGCATGGATGATCGACTTCCAAGGCCTGCGCCGCGGCCGCCAAGAATACGATGTTGCATCACTGATTTTCGATCCCTACATGAACCACTCTCCAGAAGAGCGCGAAAAATTATTAGACACTTGGGAGGAACTCACTGACGAACGCCCTGAACCAGGCTTGTTCCGCCAATGCGCTGCACAGCGCCTGATGCAAGCGCTCGGGGCCTACGGCAAAATCCTGAAAAACCGCGGCGATGAATGGTACCGCCCACACATCACCACGGCCGCACGTTTGCTAGAAGAAGTCACAGCAGGTACCCCCTTGGAAAAACCGTTAGCACCCGTGCTCGGGGCTGTCAGCTGATTGCTTATCGTGTCCGGCACATTCCAACGTCGGCTCCGTTTGCTGCTCATCGCGGCGTCCGCCACCATCACCTGCTGGCTTGGGATTCCCGGCACATTCATTGATAAGGCCGCATTCGCCTCCGTCGCCCGGGCTGGAGCCAACCCACCTTTCTTCATTTCAGGCAATGGCAGCAGTGAAAAACCGTGGAAACTGAGAACCTTCTCCTCGAAACCCCAAGCCGACGGACGTCAGGCCCCAGTGATTGTTTCTCTCGGGGACGATGTGGTAAATTTTTTCCAAACCTCCCCGCCCTCGCCTATTGATCTCGCGGTAATTCTAACAAACTTTCAGCGCCTCGGCGCCAAAAAAGCTGCTTGCAGCGCAGTTCTCGCATGGAATTCCCCTGATCCGATGGGACTGGCCGCATTGGACAAGGCGATCGCAAAGTTTGATTCTCTGGTCATGACCGCTCCGCTCTCGCGGGGTGCCATTCCGGAGCCCATGCCTCCAAGCTTTCGCAGGGCCTCAATCCCACTCGCTAAAATCAACGGCAATCCCACAGCCTTGCCACTCGTTAACCGCATAGCCCTGCCCGGCGTCATCCTCGGAGGAGATAACTCGGTAGCTGGATTCCAAGTGCTCGACTCCGAACTCAGTAGTCAATCTCCACCGCTACTGGCCCGCTGGGAAGACCGCGTGGTGCTGGCATTTCCGCTCCTGGTCGCCCTGCAACGCATCGATGTCCCGATAGATAAAGTCGAGGTCAGGCTAGGCGAATACTTGAAAATTGGCCCAACTGGCCCCATTGTCCCCATTGACCGCTACGGCCACCTGACGCAACCACTGGGAAAGGTTTCCCCATACGCTATCATTCCCGCAGAATCCCTGATCGACGCGAGCGAGAATTTGTTCCCAAAAAACGCGCCAGAACCCGTCATTCTACGCGATGACCGGAGCATGGCGGAACACTCCACACTTACATTTTCCAGCAGCCTGCCCGCCATCATCGCCGCGCTCTCTTCTAATAATTTACTAACTTCTGAAGAAGTCTATCATCGATTACCCCCCCAGAAGGAGTTGCTCTATCTCTTAACAATCGTATGTCTCCTGTGCATATTCTGCGCTTTGCCAGTTTTCCCCCGCTGCATAGCGTTTGCGGGAATCGCAACTGTCTGCATCTCCGCTCAAGTCATCACTGCAGGATCACCTATGATCTGGCTCCCCGGTATCGCCGCTCTCGTCGCAACAGCCTGTGCTTTCGCCGTCTCATCGTGGGTGCCGCTGACTCCATCCGTGCTAAAAGAGGCTAGGGTTCCAACTCCACCCAAGGAGAAGCCTATCAAATCAACACAGGAAAAACCCACCAAGGCGAGGAAAACCACCACGTTGGACAAATCAAAAAAAACCGCCAAATCCAGCAGACACTCCAATTCTACCATTACCAAGGAAGAACTACTGGGCACTACTGATAAACCAACGACCCCTCCTCCTCCGCAAGCTCTCGTTGCGCCCGCCATGAAGACTACACCCACCAAAAAAGCCAGATCACGTCCGAAAAAACGTGGGAAATAATCTACTTTTTACCGGATGCTTCCCCGCTCTACTGCTATGATGAGACGCCTCATTTTTCCCTGTTGTGCGGCCGGTATTCGATGACCTGAACTTTTTCTAACGTTACTAATCCGCCATCCATCATTTCATCAAGCACTGGAAGGAACGCCTGAATCTTTTCTTCCAGATCCACAATCTCAATGACGATAGGCAGGTCCGTAGATAGCTGGAGGATCTTCGCCGTGTGGATGCGGCTGTTCTTTCCGAAACCCATCGGGCTCTTAAGCACCGTGGCTCCAGCCAAGTGCATTTCGCGTGCTTTCATCACGATGGCCTCATAAAGCGGTTGGTGGCCATGGCGGTCAGCATCGCCGATAAATATTCGCAACAAGGTGGCTTGGACGGGTAGCCGGGCTTGGTCGGATTGTGGGTTTTCCGGAATCATAGTAGGATCAACGTTGGTTAAACAGCGAGGCGGCAAGGTGCCCGAGCCACACGGCTAACAAGCACAGCACCAGAGAGAGGACCATATTCAGACCAGCCCTCAACCAGTCACCATCCGAAAAAAGTGAAAACGTTTGCAGACCGAATGATGAAAAAGTGGTGAATCCGCCGAGCACACCAATGGTGACGAATTGGCGTGTAACAGGCGATGTCATTATCATTCCCTCTGGGCCAGTCATAGCTGCAAACGCGCCAATGATAAAACATCCGACAACGTTGACCGCCAGAGTGCCCACCGGGAATGTCTCGCCGTATCGTACAGCAAGAAAGCTTGAGAGCCACATGCGCAAGCCAGTCCCCAAGGCACCTCCAAACATGACGGCAATATAAGTTTTCAGCACGGCTCCAGAGTTGGTGGAATCAGGGGATAGATGAATTGAAAGCAGGCACCAGTGTTGCTTCCCTCAACGCAGACGTATCCCAACTATCCGGCTTTGCCAAGGATTCTGTTGTTTTCAATTACCCGTTCCGATACATGATCACCCCGTGCAACCGATCGACAAAGCCAACGTCCTCATCGAAGCCCTGCCATACCTCCAGGCATTCCGTGGTAAAACCTTTCTCATCAAAATGGGCGGCTCCGCCATGGAGGATGCCGATCTAGTCACACGGGTAATGCGCGACATAGTGTTTCTGGAAATCGCAGGCATCAACCCGATCATCGTCCACGGCGGCGGCAAGGCTATCTCAGCTGCCATGGAAAGGGCAGGCCTTGAGACAAAATTTGTCGGTGGCTTCCGCGAGACCTCCGAAGAGGCGGTCAAAATCGTCGCCCGTGTCCTGTCAGAAGAAATTAACCCAGAGCTAGTCCGCATGATCCTCGATTTGGGCGGCAAAGCGGTCGGAATTCCCGGCGACGAGGTGTTTGTGGGCGAAAAAACCCTTATCACAGATCCGGAAGGAAACCATATCGATATCGGCAGCGTCGGTGAAGTGGTATTCTGCCGACTGGACCACCTCGACTCCAAGCACAAGCCAGGTATCGTGCCTGTGATCTCTCCGGTCGCCACGGAATCTGGTACCGGCCGACCGCTCAACATCAATGCTGATCTGGCTGCAGCCGCCTTGGCCAAGGAACTCCACGTGGCAAAACTCGTCTATTTATCCGATGTGCCAGGCCTTCTGGCTAATCCTCAAGACCCATCATCTCTGATCCACTCCGTCACCCGTCGGCAGGCAAATGACCTGATCGCTGATGGTACAATTTCCGGCGGCATGATCCCGAAAATCCGCAGCGCCGTGGATGCCTTGAACGCAGGTGTGCGCAAGGTCCACTTTATCGATGGCCGCCAGCCGCACGCGCTTTTACTGGAAATATTCACCGATGGCGGAGTCGGCACCGAGGTGGTGCGCTAAGGATTAGAATCAGCGGGCCTTGACACCACCCCCACGGGACAGCAAATTCCTGTGCGTTTCGGCCTGTGCCGTCCGTATTATCCCTGTATTCAGGAGAGAGCGTGGCATTCAAATTGCTTCACTTTTCTTGAAGTTTTGCCATTTTTTCACGCCCCGCAACTCCATTTTCCACCCCCATACTCGAACATCCCCACTCATGTCCGTTTTGCAGAACTCCCCGCTCGGCTGGCCCAAATCGCAAGGGCTTTGGAACCCATCGCAAGAAAAAGACTCGTGCGGAGTCGGTTTCATAGCCCACCTCAAAGGTAAGCGCTCACACGACATCATCGTGAAAACCCTTACGATGAATGCCCAGATGGACCATCGCGGCGCCAGCGGATCAGACCCGGACACCGGCGATGGTGCAGGCATCTTCATTCAAATGCCTGATAAGTTCCTGCGTAAGGAAATGGCAAAAAGAGGCATCGAACTGCCCCCGGAAGGCTCCTACGGCTCGGGGTTGGTGTTTTTCTCGCCGGAAACCAGTGAACGCGAGGCCGCCATGCAGGTATTCGAACATGTCATCCGTGAGGAAGGTCAAAAATTCATTGGCTGGCGTACTGTTCCCACCAAAAGCAAAATTCTAGGCAAAACATCAGGTCGATACGAACCCGAAATCAAGCAGGTGTTCATCGAAAAAAGCGCTGACTTGGTCGACCCAATGGAGTTCGAACGAAAACTCTACGTCATCCGCAAGCGAGTGGCTTACTGGATCCGCCATAATGAAATGCCCTACAAATTTGGTGACGTTCATGGCAACAAATCCAACTCATTCCCTGGTGCTGCCTATCATTATGTGACCGGTCTTTCAGCGCGCACGATGATTTACAAGGGCATGCTGACCCCCTGCCAGTTGGCGGAATACTTCCCAGATTTCCATGATCCGGATTTCGAATCCGCGCTGGCACTGATGCACACCCGTTTCTCGACTAATACCTTCCCGAGTTGGTCGCGCGCCCACCCTAACCGATTCATCGCGCACAACGGTGAAATCAACACCGTCATGGGTAATGCCAACTTTATGAAGGCACGCCAAGCCCTCTGCCGGAGCGATAAATTCCACGGAGACATCTCGCGCATCTTCCCCGTCATCAACGAAGACGGATCGGACTCTGCCCGCTTCGACAACGCCTTGGAATTCATGCACTACGGCGGCTACGACCTCGTCCACGCCATGATGATGATGATTCCGGAGCCTTGGGAACGCCACACGATGATGAATGAGGATAAAAAGGCCTTCTACGAATTCCATGCCTGCATGATGGAACCTTGGGATGGCCCGGCCTCTATCACCTTCTCTGACGGACGTCAGATCGGTGCTGTGCTCGACCGCAATGGCCTGCGCCCAAGCCGCTACTACGTCACTAATGACGACCTCGTAATCATGGCCTCCGAAGTCGGCGTCATTCCAGATATCGACCCACTCACGGTTGTGGAAAAAGGCCGTCTGCGCCCGGGACGCATGTTCCTCGTGGACATGAACGAGGGCCGCATCATCCCCGACGAGGAAATTAAACAACGTGTTTATTCCGCCAAACCCTACAAACAGTGGTTGGATGAGAACCGTGTCTTTCTCAAGGATCTGCCCGAGCCTGAAAAACCGAAACAAGTTGAGGAGTCCCGTATTCTCGAACGCCAACTTGCGTTCGGCTACACTTACGAGGATCTACGCATTCTATTAGAACCCACAGCATCGACAGGCGTCCAGCCCATCTCGTCTATGGGCAATGACACGCCACTGGCCGTTCTCTCACAGAAACCCAAGCTGATTTATCAGTATTTCAAGCAAATCTTCGCTCAGGTCACAAACCCGGCACTTGATTGCATCCGCGAAGAGCTCGTCACCGCCACTGAGACGTTCCTTGGCTCTGAGGGTAACCTACTGGAGCCTAGCCCGAAGAGCTGCCGCATGATCCGCCTGGACAGCCCGCTCATCGACAACAAACAACTCGCAAAACTGCGAGAAATCAACCTAGACGGGTTCAAGGCGACCACACTGGATGCACTGTTCCCTATCGATCAAGGTGGCAGCGGCCTACAGAAAGCCTTTGACCGCCTCTGCGCTGCCGCCGACTGGGCAATCGCCGAAGGATCCAATATCCTCATCGTTTCCGATCGTAACATCGACGCACAGAACGCAGCCATCCCCACGCTGCTGGTCATGGGCGGCCTGCACCACCACCTCGTGCGCTCCGGCACACGCACACTGGTCTCAATCATTCTGGAAACAGGTGAGGCCCGCGAAGTTCACCATTTCTCCACCCTCATCGGTTATGGTGCGGATGCTATTAATCCCTACATGGCCTTCGACTCGCTCCACCAGATGATACAGGACGAAATGTTAAACATGGATTTCGACAAGGCGGTCTACAACTTCCTCAAGGGATCTATCAAAGGCGTGGTCAAGACTATGGCCAAGATGGGCATTTCCACGGTAGCATCCTACCGTGGTGCCCAGATTTTCGAAACCATCGGCCTTAGCACCACCCTAGTGAACAAATACTTCACCGGCACCTCCAACAGGTGCGAGGGGTCGGACATCGACCTGATTGCCGAGGAAACCCTCATCCGCCACCGCAGCGCGTTTCCGGACCGTCACATCACCGCTGACGAACAGGCACTCGAATCCGGCGGCGTCTATCAATGGCGCAGCGATGGGGAATACCACCTCTTCAACCCGGAGACCATCCACCTGCTTCAGAAGGCAGCACGCACCGGGAGTTATGCCATCTATAAGGAATACGCCCGCAAGGTTAACGACCAAAGCGAGAACCTGTCCACCCTGCGCGGCTTGATGCGCTTCCGTAGCAACCGCAAACCAGTCCCCATCGACGAGGTGGAAGCTATCGAAAGCATTACCCGGCGATTCAAAACCGGTGCCATGTCCTTCGGATCAATCTCCCAGGAAGCACACGAAACTCTCGCCATCGCCATGAACCGCATCGGCGGAAAATCCAATACAGGTGAAGGTGGGGAAGACCCGGAACGTTTCAAAACGCTGCCGAACGGAGACAGCAAACGCTCCTCGATCAAACAGGTCGCCTCCGGGCGCTTCGGTGTGACCAGCGAATACCTTGTCAACGCCGATGAAATCCAGATCAAGATCTCGCAGGGGGCAAAGCCCGGAGAGGGAGGAGAACTCCCAGGATCCAAGGTATATCCATGGGTAGCCAAGGTGCGCCACTCTACCCCTGGCGTGGGCCTTGTGTCCCCTCCTCCACACCATGATATCTACTCGATTGAAGATCTGGCTGAGCTAATCCATGATTTGAAGAACGCTAATACTCAGGCCCGCATTAACGTGAAACTCGTCGCGGAGGTCGGTGTCGGCACCATCGCTGCAGGTGTAGCCAAAGCTCATGCTGATGTCATTCTGATCTCCGGTCACGATGGAGGCACCGGAGCCTCTCCCTCGTCATCGATCTATAACGCGGGGGCACCTTGGGAACTCGGACTGGCGGAGACCAATCAGATTCTCTTGCTTAACGACCTACGCAGCCGGGTGGTGTTGGAAACAGATGGCCAGTTGAAAACAGGGCGGGATGTGGCCATCGCGGCATTGTTAGGTGCTGAGGAATATGGTTTTGCCACAGCTCCTCTGGTTACCCTCGGTTGTTTGATGATGCGCGTCTGCCAAAAAAACACCTGTCCAGTCGGCGTCGCAACCCAGAACCCGGAACTCCGCAAGAATTTTGCGGGTAAACCCGAGCACGTGGTCAATTTCATGCGCTTCATTGCCACAGAACTCCGGGAAATCATGGCCGAAACAGGCTTCCGCACCATCGATGATATGGTAGGCCACGCCGAATGCCTCGACACTGCGGAAGCCACCAATCACTGGAAAGCTAAGGGTGTCGATCTCACCACTATCTTCCACAAGCCGGATGTCGGCGAGGACGTCGGAAGTTATTGCCAGATCCCTCAGGACCATGGCCTCAAGAACGCGCTCGACAATACCCACCTATTGGCCCTGTGCAAACCTGCCATTGAGCGCGGTGAAAAGGTGCGCGCGGAACTCCCTATCACCAACGTCAACCGCGTAGTAGGCACAATCACTGGTAGCGAGTTGACACGCCAACACGGGGGTGCCGGATTACCGGAAGACACCATCCAGTTAAAGTTCAATGGCAGCGCCGGTCAGTCCTTCGCCGCCTTCACTCCACCGGGCATGTCGTTCGTGCTAGAGGGTGATGCCAACGATTATTTGGGCAAGGGCTTATCAGGGTCCAAGATCGTTGTCTATCCACCGAAAGGTTCGCTCTTTGCGGCAGAAAAAAACATACTCATCGGTAACGTAGCGTTCTACGGAGCCACCTCGGGTGAGGCCTACATTAACGGCATTGCTGGTGAACGCTTCTGCGTGAGAAACTCCGGCGTAAACGCCATTGTTGAAGGTGTCGGTGACCACGGCTGTGAATATATGACCGGTGGCCGCGTAATCGTACTGGGCGAAACAGGACGCAACTTCGCTGCAGGTATGTCCGGCGGAATCGCCTTTGTTTATGACATCGATGGCCTCTTCGAAAAACGCATCAATCGGGAAATGGTCAACCTCTACCGGTTAATCGAGTGCGGGGATGCCGACATCGCCCTAATCAGAGCCGAAATTGAAAAACACGTGCGTCTGACTAGTTCCGCGCGCGGTCAATGGCTGCTCGACCATTGGAAGGACGAACTGCCAAAATTCTTCAAGGTCTTCCCGCGTGACTACGAGCGCATGCTTGAGTGCTTCCGCAAGGTCGAAGAAAAAGGACTTACCGGCGACGAGGCAGCCATGGCTGCCTTCGAAGAGAACCAGAAGGACTTGTCACGGATTGGCGGCAATTAAGTTCTTTGATATATATTAGCCGTAACTAAGTCAATTCATTCACCCCTTCATCAATCAATCAATTCAGTGCAATCGGCGGTTCAATTCCTCATTTCCAGTAACTGATATCTCAACACCAGCAACTTTACCAACAATGGGCAAACCAACAGGATTCATGGAGATCGCGCGCAAGGCCGATTCCGAAACCGCACCTCTCGAACGCCTCAAGCACTGGGGGGAATTCAAAACCCACGGAGATGAAAAGGAACGCCGAACGCAGGGCGCGCGCTGCATGGATTGCGGCACGCCTTTCTGTCACACCGGCCACTTGGTTGCTGGCATGGCCAGCGGCTGCCCTATCAACAACTTGATCCCGGAGTGGAACGACCTTATATTCCGTGGGCGCTGGAAAGAGGCACTTGAGCGACTTCACAAAACGAACAACTTCCCGGAATTCACCGGACGCGTCTGCCCAGCCCCGTGCGAGGGCTCCTGTGTGCTAGGCGTGATCAAACCACCGGTTACTATCAAGAATAACGAGTGCGCCATCATCGACCGGGGCTGGGAGGAAGGCTGGGTAACACCGCAGTTACCCCAAAAACGCACAGGCCGTAAAATCGCCGTCATTGGTTCCGGGCCAGCAGGACTCTCCTGCGCAGCCCAGCTCAACCAAGCCGGTCATAACGTCACCGTCTTCGAGCGCGAGGATCGCATCGGTGGACTCCTCATGTACGGCATCCCAAACATGAAACTCGACAAGGAGGAGGTCGTTACCCGCCGCGTCAACCTCATGCGTGAAGAGGGCATTGAGTTCATCACTGGCGTCTTCGTCGGCAAGGATAAGAAATGGACTGCAGCCCGTCTACGGGGTGAGTTCGACGCCGTCGTTCTCTGCTGTGGAGCCACTCTAGGACGTGATCTACCTATCGAAGGACACACCACCAATGGCATACACATGGCCATGGAGTTTCTGACAGGAAACACCCGTCATCAACTCGATCACAGGTTCGATGGCACGAACCCCACACTCAACGCCACTGGCAAGGACGTCGTGGTCATTGGCGGCGGCGATACTGGAACCGACTGCGTGGGCACCAGCCTTCGCCAAGGATGCAAAAGTGTCGTCCAACTCGAAATCATGCCCAAACCGCCGATGGAACGCGCAGCGGACAACCCATGGCCTGAGTGGCCCAAGGTTTACAAAATGGATTACGGTCAAGAAGAGGCCGCAGCGGTCCAGAGCAAAGACCCGCGCCAATATCTGGTCCAGACGAAACGTTTTCTCAAGGACGAATCCGGAAATCTATCAGGATTAGAAATCTGTGAGATTGAATGGATCAAAGACGAGCAGGGACGCTTTTCTCCAAAGGAAAAAACCGACTCCGCCCGGGTCATTCCAGCGCAACTTGTGCTATTGGCCATGGGCTTCCTCGGACCAGAACAGGAAATCGTTCAGCAGTTCTCGCTCGAGACAGATGCCCGCACCAACGTCAGGGCTGAACACGGAAAATTCATCACCAATATCCCAGGCGTCTTCGTCGCGGGTGACATGCGCCGCGGACAATCTCTCGTCGTATGGGCCATCAATGAAGGCCGCGGTGCCGCACGTGAGTGTGACCGCTTCCTCATGGGCACCACTCACCTGCCCTGAAGCAAATCGACGAGCCACCTGCAGCAAGGTAACTAACGATTTTTGGCAACTCAAAGGCTGATCGTTCGTCGCATACCGCTGTCATGCGGAATACGGGTGTATTTCAAGCAAGTCTGTTTCGCTCGTCCACCTGACTATTGAGCGTGCAGAAATCGTATATCAAACCGATTCCGAACAAACCGCCCGTGAGCAACCATATGAGCCCCGTGCCTATCTTTCCCAAATAAAATCGGTGAATGCCGAATAATCCAAGAAAGGTCAGAAACACCCAAGCCAGCGAATAATCATACCGCCCAGCTGTGAAACGGAAATCCGCTTCCCTATCCATGGAGGGAATCAAAAACAAGTCGACCAACCAACCAATGCCACACAAACCTAAGGTGAACATCCATAGAATACCGGTAATGGGCCTTCCATAATAAAACCGGTGAGCCCCCATGAAGCCGAAGATCCACAGAAGGTAGCCGATGGTCTTGCTGTGCGTATCGCCATTGGGAGATCTCATAAATAAATCCTACACGGTTTTCCCTTCCTCAGCCACAGGAATCCTGTCGTTCCGCATTTCCGGCAATTCTGCATTGTAAGAGCCTAAGGGCGCTGTTATTGCAACCCCAGTCACAAGTATCGTCTCCGCTGATTACAGCTAATATCATGAAAACAAGCCCCACCGCCATTCTCGCCACCACCATCCTCTGGACCGGCACCCTGATAGGTGCCTATCAATTGGGGCACCGCCAGCAGGGGGCCGACTCATCGGTATCCAGAACAAATACGACAACCTCCGGATCAAGGGTGGCAGAGGGATCCCACGATGAATCCTCCGGTCCCGCTCGCGAGCATATGCGAGCATCCGAAAAAACTCTTTCAGTGAAGCAGCTCTTCATGCAGCTCAAGGCCATCATGCGGCCCGGCATGATGCAAAACCCATCCTCAATGCTGCACGCGATGGCTCTACTCGACAAGCTGCGCCCCGAAGAAATTAGTGATGCCCTCAACGAATTCTAAAAGTTGAAGGACCCGCAGCCATGAAATATGCCGAAGAACACTCCAAAGAATCTGGCTTGGCCGGAGGTGTTCTGAAGATGGGCGTGGCATCCTCATGGGCTGAGTCTGGTCCCGAAGCTGTCTGGGCATGGTATAAAGGCAATAAGGATAGTGATTCCGGCGGAATGTTCGGCGGCAATCAAATGGTGCTATCCTCGATATTTTCCAGCCTCATGTCCACTAACCCGGACGCCGCGTTCAACCGTCTCGAGGAACGCGATCCAAACAACCGGAAGATGGCATTCATGGGCATGTGCCAATCCGCATTGATGGATGATGACAAGCGACAACTCATGTTGGACAAGATCAACTCCATGTCGGACGAGACCGATAAAGCCAACTCCCACACAATGCTTCTGTCCCAGTGGGACTCCTTCTCGCCCGATGAAGCCACCGCCTGGGTTTCCAAGCAACCTGCCACCGATCAAATATCCCTCCGCGAAACCGTGGGACCATCACTCATGATGACTGATCCCAAGAAAGGCGCAGCCTTCATGATGGAAGGGGTCAGCGAGGAGAGTAAACCCGGCCGTTACTCGCAAGTGGTTACCACATGGTCGATTTCAGATCCGAAGGTCGCAGCCGCTTGGCTTGATTCTCAAGGAAACGGACCGGAACTCGACGGGGCACGCCTGTCCCTGGCTAACACCTTGTCCCTCAGCAATCCAGCAGGGGCCATGAGCGAAGCCCAAGCCATCACTGATGCTGACAAGCGCTTTTCCGCTATAAGCTCGGCTTATGGAGCATGGAGTAAGAAGGACTCTTCTGCCGCAGACCAAGCCCTGCAAAATGCCGGCCTCTCTGCGGAACAAGTGCAGTCGATTCGTTCCTCCCATCAATAAGGAAGTCCTCGATGACTCCCTCCAAATCTCAAAATCCCAATGCCAAACTGATGATTTGCTCACACAACTACATACCAAAAATTTCCCAATTTGCCAGGTCCGGACTAGCCATGCTGATCATGGGATTAACTGGTGTGGTGACTGCAGCACAGCCACAAACTCCCGAGCCTCCCCCTCCGCCCTCCCTCGCCACTGATGGAACCCGCTCTCACATCAGCCTCGACGGAACTTGGCAGACACTGCCCATTGAAGGCATCGATTTTATATTCCCCCCGCCCGCTACAGGTTGGATGCCAACTGTTGTGCCCGATTGGGACGCTACCAGCATCGAAACAGTACGCGGCCCATACAGCTCTAACGTTGATGTTTATCTGAACAAGGAAGGTACCGGCTTCAAGCGCACCAAGGGCATGGCAGCATGGTTCCAACGTGTGTTCACCCTTCCTACCGCACTGCCCTCCGGCCAACGCGTGCTGTTGCACTTCAGCGGCATCGCATCGCGCGGAGAAATCTGGTTCAACGGCACCAAACTAGGCACCAGCTTGCAAGGCTTAATACCCGTGGAATACGATATCTCTACGCTCATCAAACCCGGTGCATCAAACACCATCGTCATCGGACTAACGGAACGAGAGGGAGTGATCGACATAGCCCACAAAACATATCTGGCCCCAACCTGGGGTTCTATTTCGGGCATCTGGGGATCAGTGGATATTCGGTTCCTGCCCAAAACCTATATTGCCGAATCATTCATCAAACCGAGTGTCAAGAATAAGAAAATCGAGTTCGAAACCACTCTGGTCAACACTACACTGGCTCCACAAACGCTCGTCCTGAGAGGTGCAATCGAGGACTCGGACAACCTTCCCCAGACCACACTGGAACCGCTCACCGTGACCCTTGCTGCCAACGAAACTAAGGTAGTCACCCTCAGCAAGAACTGGATAGCGCCACATTTATGGGACTTTCAGTCACCCAACCTCTACCGTGCCAATCTTTTATTGATAGAAGGGACCAAGCTGGTAGACAAGTGGACCGACAGATTTGGTTTCCGTGAGTTCGAAATCCGTGGCCGCGATTTTTACCTAAACAACCGGCGCTTCCACCTGTTGCGTTCCAGCCAGGGATGGGGTTTGGGCACACCCAAGGACCGGGTAGTCAGCGGTATGCAGCAGGAACTGGGTAAACCCATTAACTGCATCCGCCTGCATGCAGGTTTCGACGCAGAGCCAGCCTTTGAGGCAGCAGATGAAATGGGCATGCCGCTGGTGCCGGAATCTGGGTGGCATCAGGCACCAGGCGGTCAATTCGTCCTTGAGCACCGCAATCTGTGGCTCGACAACGTCTTGGCGTATTACACCACCTGGATCAAAATGCACCGCAATCACCCGTCGGTCATCATGTGGAGTTTGACTAACGAGTCGATGTGGGGAGTCACCGACCAGCTAAGCATGGAAGTCGCGCAGAAACTGCTGGATAACGCCCGCGCAGCCGACCCCACACGTCCGATGCAGGGCGATGCCGAGGTCACCTGGGACCAGCGGCTACCCATTATCAACATCCACTATCCGGAAGGCTCCATGGAGAACTCGTATCTAACAAAGTTCACCAACTCCGGCCTCGTATTGCCGAACGACGCCTATTGGTTCAACCCGGATGCCAAGGCCAGCAACGTCACTGACCGCTCAAATTTCAAATGGGACCGCCCAATCATCATCGGTGAGTACTGGTGCCCGTCAGGCGAACCGGACGCCGTCACCAGTTATACTGGAGAGCAGATCTACGACTGGCAGAAATGGCGTATGGACGGCACATGGGGTCGGGCCGGACGGACAGACAGCGAATACATTAACGCCCTCCAACAAATGACTGATGCCTACCGCGCCCAAGGCATCGCTGGCGTTAATCCGTGGTCAGGCTCTGCCAACCAAACTATGCCACTGGTAGCTGTCCGTCCGCTAGATTTTCACCCCAATTTCTACGGCGGCACCACAGGCACGCGCAAGGTCGTGATTTTCAATGATGGTCGACAGCAGTTTGGCAACATGGGCTTACGGGTACGTCTCGACGTAGATGGAGTAGCGCTATGGGACAAAAAAGTCCAAGGATACGCCGAACCGGGAGAAACCAACATCGTGTCAGTCCCACTAGAAATCCCCAACGTCACCCACCAGACAAAGGCGACGTTAAGTATCAGCCTGCAATGGACCGCCGGCGAAATCAACCGCCTTGAGGAACCCATCTTCATCATGCCGCGGGAAAACCTCGCCAACGTCGATCCCAAGCGCATCACATTGTTAGACAGCGACGGTCAGACATCCAAAACACTCAAAACACTAGGCCTGTCGCTCTCACCCGTGGCTCAGCTCAGCGTACCTACCCTTCGCGGGGCAAAGCTACTGATAGTAGGTGACAACTCGGATGCCTCGGCGGCTACCAAGGAAATTGGGCAATTCATCACGGAAGGAGGCTCGGTCATCATCCTGCGCCAAGAAAAATCATCCTCTCTGCTGCCGGACCTGCCACGGATCGACGAAACGCACGTCTCAAGCCGTGTGTGGAAACGCTGCTACGACCATCCTATCATCGCAGGCATGGAAAATCAGCAGTTCTCTTATTGGCAACCCGATAACCTTGTTTCGTTCAAGAGCTTGCGGAAAACCAATCTCGGCATCAGCCACAATATCCTCGACTGCGGCGGACGCTACGGCATGCGTTGGTCTCCCCTAGTGGAAACACCCTTAGGAAACGGGGTGGTGATCCAAAGCCAGTTGAATTTGGTGCACGCAGCAGAAGCCGAACCCGCCGCCGCACACATTTTGGCACAAACCATCCGTTACGCGATGGCTTTCCGGTCGACCCCTACGATGCCCCTGCGCTTGCTCGCTGGCGGTAACATGCTCCTACGCCAGGCGCTGGCGGCAGGATGTGTAGTTACCTCCGACGGACTAACAGGTGAGGGTCCTGTCCTACTGGATGCCAGCGCCTCCCCCACCGCCAACGAACTTGAACTCATCCACACATACCTAGTCAGTGGCGGCAAAGTATGGTTGCACGGCTTTGACTCAGGCACATTGGACAAAATCGCCAAACTATTACCCTTCAAGGCCAGAATGACTCCGTGCGACCCGACCGTACCCGGTGCCGCCCGCAGGTCAAACGACCCGCTGATGAACAACCTCAATTCAGGCGACTTCTTCTGGTCCCATATTGATTTCGGAGGTTCCGATTTCACAACCGGCGGAAAAATTACCGCCAAACTCGGTAAAGAAATACTGGTACTGCCCAATATCCAAGCAGGACAAGAACTCGTGGCACCCGCCCTGATGACCAAAATTCCGGCGGGCAAGGGCTTTGTCTTGTTTGACACGCTCGCATGGGAAGAAGCTCAGGGGGCGGAAACGGACAAGAGCACCCGCATCGTCAGCGCTCTGGCCAGCAACTTGGGCGTACAAGTCCGCCCATTTTTAGAAAAGGTGAACTATACCTACTTCCCTGTTGATCTATCCAAACAGGCGAACATGGGCTACTATGACCGCGTGGCTGAAGATGGTAAGGGTGGCTGGACCGACCAAGGCCGCAACGATATGAGGTTATTCCTGATCAATCATACCGGCAGGGCAGGTGCCGAAGACAATGGAATGGACGAAGGATCGCAGAACTTTCCCACTTCTGCGACCTTTGTTGATCGCCCATTCACGCTTCTCGACCCCAAGCAAACCAAAGATCACGCCATTATCAGCCTGCGCGGCACCCTTCATGGCAATAAACTGCCAGACAAGGCAGCAGGCATCCCCGTCAAACACAAGGCTAACAAGCTTTGGTTCTTGCACGCTGCGGGATGGAATGAACTACCCGCCAAAACCGAGGTGGCGAGATGCGTTATTCACTACGAAAATGGAGCTACCGAGGTGTTTCCCATCAGAAGCCAGATGGAAGTTGGTGATTGGTGCGCCCCCAAACCGCTGCCCAACGGTAAGATGGCGTGGACCGGTCGCAATCTGGAACATGCTTTGGTAGGCATCACCCTGAGCGAATGGACCAATCCTTATCCACAGAAATTCATCACCAGCATCGACCTAATAGGTAATCTATCGCCCGCGCAATATGTGCTGGTGGCAATAACCGGCGGCGAAGTTACTGGAAAGTAGGCTTTATATCACCGTCCGGGCGCTCGCTCCGTCCACCATCTACGACTAGCAACCCTACTCCCACTTCTCAAGAAACCTCTCCAGATCTTCCAATGTAGGACTTTGGGCGGTACGGACGAAGTGACCGCTAGTGCAGACACCAAGGCAAAGGCAGGCTTCGGGGTCAAGACCTAACAATTGCCCCTGTGCAAAACCGGCGTTGAAGTGGTCGCCAGCGCCAGTGGTGATGAGCGGTTCGGCGGTGTAGTGGCCAGGCACCCACCAACAACCGTCGACCGAGGCACAGGCTGCGGAGGCACAGGGGTGAACGACTACGGTCGCGAGGTCTAACCTGTCACGAATATCTGTGGTCATGGCACACACTTCAGCCTCCGACTCACCTACAACGCCAAACCCAAGCTCGGCGTGTACGCGTTGAGCTTCCTTTAGGTTCAGTCCCAGAGTAACGCGGCCAAAGGCTTCAAAGCGCCCTATGATGCGCAGAACTTCTACCAGGTCAGCCTGTGAACGTTTTTCCGGATCAGCCAGATCGAAGAAAAAGATCCTCCCCTGGCGAGTGGGCAGTGCTGGTAGCACGTTATCGACCAAGTCCCTCAGAATGCCCGTCATATTAGGAATCATCGTCCAGTTCACGAGCGCCACCAGGTCGGATTCCGCTAGAGTAGAACGGAAGCGATGCGCGCCCATCACCTCGTCGATAGTTTGCAGGGTGATGACATCCAGACTTCGGAGCTGACCCAACATAATCTTACCATCGTTGAACTCAACCGCGATGGTAGTGGCTGGTTCGCAGAGCGATACCAGTTCTACACGGTTGGCGAGATCCTGAAAAACCGGGTGCAGCACTGGTCGTCCGAACGCACCGATACAAGTGAGGCTGGTCCCTGCAGCCGACAAAGCACTGGCCATGATAGGCCCATTGCCGCCCAGCTTGTCAAATAGTGGGTAGAACTCGATGTTGGTACTTTTGCCCGCAGCACCAGCAATGCGTTGGGCTAACTCTGGAATAGTGGCAATGGGCGTGAAAGCATCACCCTGTGCGATGCGTTGGGCTACCGGGGTAACGATGGTATCGACAAATCCATCCATACCGACGAGGGCAGTCTTAGCGTGATTCCTGGCGCGGGCCGCCTTAAGTGCAGCCAGAGTGCGGGTTTTGAAGGTCATCATTGGGGAAATGGCTTGCGGGATTGTGTTTGGTAAAGGCTGACAGGTCAAGGTTCCCTGCGGATTGCGACACGAAGGAATTGCCTTGATCTGGTCCGTTTTTTGGTAAAGTCTCCCGCACAGGCAATCTGCGGGTGTAGTTCAATGGTAGAACGTGAGCTTCCCAAGCTTGAGGCGTGGGTTCGATTCCCATCACCCGTACCCCCTAAAAAACGCCGTTTCACCCTTGTTTTTAAGGGTTATCTGAAAAAAACGAAAATTCGACGGCTTGCACGTTGTGGCGAAAAATGGCATCAAATGGCACCTTTTAGCGAAGGAAAAACGATACAAAACTATACAAATCTGAGCATCACGCCAGAGCATCACGCCAGAGCATCACGCCAGAGCATCACGCCAGAGCATCACGCCAGAGCATCACGCCAGAGCATCACGCCAGAGCATCACGCCAGAGCATCACGCCAGAGCATCACGCCGGGCCGGGGCGGAAACGCCACGGGGCGGAGGTATCGACCAGCCTTCTATGCCTACTCCCGGCGGCGGCTATGGTCGATTGGCCGATTCCATCCCGATTTTCATCCTGCCGCTACCCACTCAGCCCCTAGAATCACCCTCCCCTAATTCAATTTTTCAGAAGAATAACACCAAGCGACCAGAATACTAGCATTTATAAGGGCTGCGGGCTGGTCGATACCCCGGCGGAATGGTCGATCTAATGCAAGAATAGCCCGACCGGGGGCAACTTCCAGCCGTGCGGGGGCAATAGTCGGGGCTTTCGTGTTGTGTGGGGTGCAATATAGAAAAAAGAGGAAAAAGCGGGGCGAGGGTGGGGCTTGATGACCGCATGTAGCGAGCGACTTTCTAATAGATTCCTTTTCTCCCGGCCCGTGGCCTTTGGGGGCATCCTGCCGCTTTGCAATGGGGGCACGGGGGGAATGTGCCGGGGCTAGGCGCACGGCAGGCACAGCACGGCAGGCATCACGCCGGGGCAGCAAGGAAGGTGATAGCATAGCCCGCGCCATAGGACATCTTGCGGCGGGCAAACTCAAACCCCCGTCCTTGGGTGTCAGTGAACACGCGGCCTAGGTAAGACTTGCGAAGCTTCCGCCCAAGCGATTGCTTCCTATCCTTTTCCGATAGATTGAGAAGTTCGGTTAACTCCTCCCGGTCGGCAATGTCGAGTAGGTCTTGCGTTGTCAGCACGGATGGGACACCTGCGGGACATTCACCCGCCGCAATGGCAAGCAAGCTGCGCACGGCCCGCCCTACCTCATCCCCGCCAATCTCCGCAGTGCGTGGGGCAAACGGGTTGCTCATTCCGCAGGCAATCACTATCCCGCCAATCAAGCCCGTCCATTCTTCAAAGGAACCTCGGCGATGCTCTTTCATCATTGGCATTCCGGCATCACGCCAAACGCGAACCAGTGCCCAAAGGGCGGCTAGGGAACTGGCGCGGGTATCGGGCGCGAAAAGCCATCGTGTAGTGATCTCCTTTGCGAAGCTGCGGGCCGTGGCCTCGCCCGGCTCGAATAGGTCAATCACTAAAGCCCGGCGGTCAAGGTCGGCACTGATTGTTAGCCCGTTGCCAGTGGCAAAAACCTGGGTGACTTTGGGAACCATCGCCATCCTTTGCGAGTGCATTAAGCGGCAGGCATGGCGAGGCGAAGTCACAAAACGGTTAAGGGCTTGTGAATGGATGCTCCAACAATCATCCAAAACCAGAAAGGGCAAGCGGGCAATGGCGGCAGTGTCCAAGACCTTTTCAAACTCGTTTTCAGTTTCCGGCTTGCCAGATTCAGCGGGCGGCCCGTGAACCGGGGCGAGTGCAACACGCATTAAAAGACTTTTCCCGGAGCCGCTTTGATTGGCATTCCAAACGATCATAGGGCGCGGCGTGCCTTCGGGGAAAAGCTCGCGACAATACACGCCAAGCATCGCGGCTATTTGTGCGGAAAAACTCCGCCGCCTAGCAACATTGGTTTCCCCCTCAGATTCAAAGGGGAATTCTTTCAAGCATTCCCAAAGAACCTTAAAACCTTCATTTTCTGTCATTGATTCCTGATAGGGAATCCGATTCACCGTGAAAAGCCCCGTGCCGGGGTCGAATCCTTCGGGCGCAAGTTCTATTGTCAGGGCTTCCCCCTCGCCCTTCCAGACGGGCAAGCGGACTTCTGAAACGCCTTTCAACTCCCGGAGTTGATCGCGGAATTGATCGGCGGCAAGGATTTTTCCGGCCATGTCTTTTCCGATAGATTCCACGGCGGGCGTGTCCTTGGCCGGGCGGGTGAATGCTAGCCAGTTTTCTACCCATGAAGCGAACCGCTCCGCAGTCATCCCGGAAACCCGGCCCGACTCGTCAACGGTTGAAAGGGATTCCCCAAAGCGAAAGATTGGCGCGGCGTGCAATATCATCCCCACAGTGCGAGCGAGTGCGGAAATCGGTTGTGATAAATTCACCGTGGGAAGCCGCGAGCCATCACCGGGCGCGGGCGTATCGGTGGCGGAAGCAATGGCGGTGAAGCCCCGGCGGATAGCATCCGGGCCGGAATCATCACCCAGCGCGGGCGGCAGGGTGTCAGGGGCAGTCATATCAGGGGCGAAGGTCGAGAATAGGGCACGCCGGGGCGTTAGGATTTAGCCACAGTAGCCTTTGCAGGCGTGGCGAGGGGTAAAGCAGCGTCTTGCCGTCCTTGCCCCGTGAACCGTGGCGGAGCGTGCCGGGAAGCCTTGTCAGGCGCACGGCAGTCAGGGCGGCAGGATCGGCACCCAAGGGCGCGAGAATCGGCAATAGATCATCCCGCAGAGCATCCCAAGCTTCCTTGCTTCCGGCATTTACTCGGGCCAATGCGTGAATGCTCCGCCCGCCGGAAGTATAGGCGGCAACTATCGGAATCGGCAGTTGGACAAGGGCGCGAAGCCATAACGCCGCCGGGGCGGAATCAGATTCAAGCACCATGAACCGCCACGAAGTAACGCAAGCCCCGTGCCGTCTCCCTAGCTTTGGCGAGCCATCGCCGGCCCGGTTGTTAGGGTTCGCTTCCCATCGGCCAAGGACGGGCTGGGCAAGAAACCAGCACCCTAGCGGGCCGCCCGCAGGAAGTGGCGAGGGAACGGCTTTCACGCCCGGCCTATCCGCCAAGCGATAGGAACCGCCGCCCGGCAACCAAAGGAAATCCCCTTGCGACCATTCCCGTGTAAAAATAAGCACCCGCTCGCCCGGTTGATAGACCGCAGAAAGGAAAAGCTCCGCCGTAGCCAGGTCTTGCACCTCAGGGATTGCCACGGGCGAGCGAGCCGCGAGCCATTCCAGAGTGATAGGGAACGGACACCGGGCCGCGAAGTCTGCCAGCTTGGCCGGGTCAAATGCGGGCCGCTTAGTTTTCCTCGGGGCTTCCGGCATCGGTGGCACGTTGCCAAGCATCGGCGGGCGCGGGGCGCGGCCATCGCCGCCCGCTTCCGCCTTGCCTATCAGGCTTCTTAGTTGCGCGTTGAACTCGTCAATCACGGCACCGCAGGAAGTGTGAAAGCATCGGCCCGTGGGGGCACCTTCAAGCATCACTTGAAAATCCCGCCGCCCGCTCGCGCCGTTGTGAAGGTGGCGGCCCGGACATAGCGCGAAGCCATCGGCATCAAGTGGAGTGTCTAGCAAGCTTTCGGCAATGGCGCGGCGAATGGTAGGGTTTTCACTCATGGAATCCATCCGGCCTTTCTCATCGCTTTGGAAGTGCGTCCTTCACATGCTAGAAAAGGGGCAAGCGCGGGGTGAGTGAGTGAGAGTATGAAAACGAAAAAGCAGGCGGCTTCATTGCTCATCTCATAATCTTTGCCACGATTCCAGATTGTGCCAGCAAGCCGAATTCCCCCGATTCCAAAGCGGTCAAAAGCAATCGCCTTTTCTACTTCTTCCGCCATTGCGGAGAGGATCACCGCCCCGCGTTCGCGGTAGTCCATCAGATGCAAGAAACACTCCCGGCGAAGCGCAAGGCGAGGAATGCGAGCCAGTGCTTCCCGGTCAGAATCAGGATATTTCTTCAATGCTAGAATCATCCAATCATCTAGCGGAAAAATGCTAAGGGCCGGGCTACTTCCGGGAAGTGCGGGAAAAAGTTCGTTGTCCATGATCGCGGGAAGGTCAAGGTTTCACTTACGGTTTCCACGGCTAGCAGCACGGCGTTTTGACGGCAGGCGCGTTTCGTTGGCTTCAATGAAATACTCCAACGTGGAGCGGCGAAAACGGCAGGAACGGCCAATCCTAACGCACGGAATATCACCCTTCGCAACCCGCTCATCAAACGAGCGGATTGAAACGTTAAGAACGGCGGCGGCTTCTGGTCGGCTTAGTAGTGTGGTGTTGTCTGGCATAGGGCGGCACAATGCCGCACTAACTCCCACTCGTCACCTGCGCGGGGTTCGCTTATATCCCTGTATCAAGCGCACTTTTCGCCCTTGCCAAGGCTTGCCATCCGGCCCGCAGGTCTTGCGCAAGGCGGCGGGCGTTTCTTCCGCCGGGGTCTTTGCCCGACTGATTCAAGTCACGCAAGGGTGCCCGTTTGAAGGCTTCATGCGTGGCGGGGTTTCCATTAGTGTAATGCTTCACGATCTTGAATCCAACACCGTGCCACTGCTTGAAAGTGCTTACTCCAAAAGGCGGAAGTGCAAGAATCACCCGCCCAATCCCGGGGATAGCTGCATGATCGGGCGGAATTTTCAAAAGCCGGGCGTGTCCGTTTCGGCGGTATCCTTCCATGAAATCATAAAGCACCGCCACAAGACGATGCTGCGCTAACCTAACGTCGCGTTTGCTACGTTTTGTGCCCGGCGGTTGCTTCATTGGCACCAATGTTTCAGCCCCTTGCCCGATGCCTTCCATGAACTCTTGCCAATGCGCGGAAAGCTCAGGATTCAAGCTCATACGGCCCGGAATGTCGGGGGTTTTGCGGGCGTGGTTCGTTGTCACTTCATGGCCTTGCCTAAGACTCCACAAATACCAATCGACCGCCTTACCTGATAGTTCAACAAGCGAGGCTTGAGCGTCTTTGCTTCCTTCGCCAGACCGCCCGGCAAGCCACTCCACAAGAGAAACAACAAGCCGCCCGGCGTGAAATTCCGCAAGCCCTTCCAAAAGGGGTTTTTCAATCCTCCCGGCACGGGCGCGGATCATTTCCGCCAATTCTGCTAGGGGCACCGGCACCGGGGCCAGATCGGGCATTCCCGGAAATGGGAAACCCTTTGGAAGTTGATAGACTTCCGCCACAAGTGCGGACTCCACGGGGGGCGCGGGCTTCGCTTTTTTGGCTTTCTTTCGGTTCATCGGATTAAGAGGCGTTTTGCGGGGAATTCCATATCTTCCCACGGTGGGGACAGGCGCGGCACTTGTGAAAAATCAGGACATTTTTTTTAGCAACGGATGAATCCCTTCCCCTTACAAACTGGAAAGCAAGGTGCCTAGCTGCCATTTCTGCAAAATCTTCTATTCCAAAAGGTGAGCCGTCGCCACGTTCACAACACGAATAGTATCTGGCAGAAACCTCTTGAATTATCGAAAAATCATCATCTTTAAAAGTAATCTGTATGGTCTTCATCGGGCGGCTTTCTTGCGGGACTTGGGTTTCACGGCTTTGGATTCTTCGGGCTGGTCGATTGAAACCACGTTGCCGGGTACCGTGGCGGGGCGTATCGCCCAAAACGCCAGAGCATCCTTTTCAGTACCTACGCCCGCATAGGTTGAATGAAGCAATTCCGGGCCGCCCTTGTGGCCTAGCTGCATGGCAGTTTCGCCAGCGTGGCGGAATGCGAGCAAGTGATAGGTGGCAAACGAATGCCTCGCCCAATTCCGGGGCGGAATCAATCCCGGCACGGCACGCAGGGCAAGCCGCAAGTGCCAACGGCGGGCCATCGCTGACAAGGGGCACACCGGGCCGCTTTGCTTCGCGTAAGGCATCAGGAAGGCGGCAAGGGCGGGCTGTATCGTGATGTGCCGGGGCTTGCGCGTCTTTGTGATAGTGGCGGGCAAGGTGATAGTCTTGCCGGGCAGGTCTATCATTTTCCAAGTCATGCGCACGGCCTCGGCTTCACGAATGCCAGCGAAGGCACGAACGGCCCAAAACGGCAGGATGCCGGGAGCATGTTCCCCCATCGCCGCGAAAAACGCTTTCGCTTCAACCGGGCTTAAAACCTCGGGCAACTTCGGCGGGGCTTCCGGTCTATCGGTATCGGTGACGGGGTTTTCCGGCACCATCCCGCGCTTGCGTGCCCACTCGAAAAACGAATGTAGGGCGCGGCGGTATCCGGCCCGCGTTTCCAGAGACAAGGAATCATCCTTGCGAATAACGGCAGGGCGGAAAATCCGCTTCACGGGCGTTCCATCCTTGCGCATGCGCCCCGTGGGCTTCCGCTTATCAGGCTTCAAGACCAGCCCGTGAAGGTTCAAGACGTAATCCGAAAGCTCCGCCGTGGTGAATGACGGCAAAACCCTTTCCCCGTGATCTTTCACGAATCGCCCCAAGCGAACGCCTATTGTTGCCAAGTGCCCCTTGCTCCGTCCTTCCATTTTCTTTGCTTCAATGAATTGCGGTATGGAAATGGCCACGGTGGCACCCGCCCGCGAGGCTTTCCATCGTTTCGTAAACTCCCTCACGATCTCAGACAAAGCGGGCGGCTTCGGCTTGTCATACTTCGCCACAAGGAGACGGTATGCCGCCACGGCGGCCCGCTCATCCTCCGCCAAGGAACCAAAGGCGGCACCAAGCTCCCCGGCCTCGGCGGCTTTCTGCTTCGCCCATGCCTTCGCATCGGTGTCATTCGTGAACCACTTCACAAGCCGCTTGCCATCATCACCGGGCCAGCGAACCACGAAGGGGTAACGCGGGTGGGCCGGGGCTTCCAAACTTCCCCCCTTGGAAACTCCACCGGGATAGCGTTCTAGTGCGGGCTTAGTGGGCTTGCTAACGGTCTTGCGCATGCCTTTGCAATACTTCGCAAGGGGCATTCCCGCAAGCGAAAAACTATACAATCCGCTACACGCGACGAAATCGCCTACTCCTCGCGTTGGTAGCTATGGCTTCCCAAGCTTGAGGCGTGGGTTCGATTCCCATCACCCGTATTTTTCTAGCACACCTGTGCTTTCCACCAGAAGTGACCTGTGCAGATTACTGCCCCCCCCTCAGAGCCCGGTAGGGTGGTCGATGAATTCCCATGGGAGGTTGAATTCGTGAGAAAGCGCCTCGGCCAATGCCTGCACTCCCAGAGTTTCTGTAGCATAGTGTCCGCCATAGAAAACGTTGATGCCAAGTTCTTCGGCCAGTGGATAACTCCAATGAGGGCCCTCTCCAGTAATAAATGTATCTACCCCGGAGGCCGCCACTTTCACCACTTCGCTGCCAGCTCCCCCGGTGATGAGCCCCACGGATTTAGGATATTGCGGTCCGGCCTGGCAAACGTGAACCGGGCCATTGAGCACTTTCCGCAGCTTCATCCCGAGTTCCTCAGCCGTTCCGGCCCACGAACCACGGACCCCGAGAAACACGCCGTCTTTCTCAAAAAATGGATTCAAATCCGTTAAGCCAACTGCCTTGGCCAACAGAACATTATTCCCCCACGACGGATGCACATCTAAAGGTAAGTGACTAGAATACACAGCAAGGCCTGCTCCCATGGCGGTTTTTAGTTTGCGATAAAACGCCCCAGTCACCGGCAGGGCTCCTTGCCAGAACATGCCGTGGTGCACGATAAGCAGACTGGGACCTCCCTTAGCCGCCGCCTCGATGACTGGCAATGAGGCATCCACCGCTGCAAACAAACGGTCAACCTGTCCGTCATTGGCCAGTTGCAGGCCGTTCATGGCCCCAGGGTAATCGGCGATTTGGGAAGCCTTCAGTTCCCTGTTCATAAATGCCACAATAGCGGGAAGCTCAACCATGACTGGAAGCTATACGATCCGGAAGGAATTGACAACTCTGCATATACCATTAATGTGCATTTTCAATTTTCTCATTGCCATAACCACTAAGTTCATATGCGATCCGCAGTGTGTAATAAACCCATACTGTTTAATGACCATTACCTCCACTCCCCCAGATGAAATCACTTATCCAACCGATTTTTGCTACCGCAAGACGGAACCGGATCACCGCTGCCCTTGGAATGGCAATGCTCGCCATATCCGCTGGACCAGTTCATGGATCCGTTAGCGCCACCCTCACCCCCAACACCACTGACAGCCTATCTACCACCCCGGTGGTGCTGCAAATATTAGGCCTGTCCACAGGCCAGTCTGTCACCATCGAGCGATATGCCGACAACAACGGCAACGGTGTGATAGACTCAGGTGACACCTTGGCAGAAATTTTCACTGTCACCGAGGGTCAAGTGACCAGCATCGGAGGCATACGTAACACCAATGTACCTGGCGATGAAGATCTTGCCACGAATGGCCAGATCACCGTCTACCTGACCCCATCCCTGGGAGCAGAAATGGGGCGTCTTGCAGGCCAGCAGATCATCCGGGTATCCAGCCCCACATCGGCCTTTACCTCGTTTACCCAGACTCTAGCAATCTCCCAGTCGTCATACGGACAATCTGTCAGTGGAAACGTCACCGACGGCATCAACCCGCTCCCATATGCCGGGGTGTTTCTGCTGAGTTCTTCAAGCAACGGAAAATTCGTGATGGGAGTCCACGCAAATGCTTCCGGGCAATACGCGCTCTCGGCACCAATCGGTTCCTATAGGATTGTAGCAGCCAGGTCCGGCTATCTCTCCAATTTTGGCTCGCCCTCTACTGTGTCACTCACATCGGGCGGCTCTCCCACCCAAAATATCACGCTCACGCCAGCCACTACGTCTGTCTCTGGAAAGGTCGCCGATGCCAGCACCGGCACCGGCTTGGGCGGTGTGCAGCTTTTACTTTCAAACAGCAGCGGGCTTTCCGGTATTACCACCACAAATGCGGATGGCACCTACTCAATCCCGGTCACGGCAAGCCAATGGAATTTTGAGGTCTCCTCTATCAGTCTAGCCCGCCTGGGTTATGTCGCATTCCAAAACCAAAGCTCTGCCCCCACCCCAAACACCACGGTCGGAGCGGCCAGCGGGGTGAACATTAGCCTGCCCAAGGTTACCTCCTTGGTGTACGGCACAGTCACCAACTCCGCCTCTGTTCCGCAACCCGGCATAACGGTTGGGGCTTCTGACGGCACTAGCACCTATGACAGCGGAACGTCCACCGATTCTAACGGGAACTATGTTCTAGGGGCTACCACGGGGTCCTGGTACGTCAGCATCCCAAATGACAGCCCAGGGCTATCTGGCTATATCGTCCCAACCGGCCAATCGCTATCCTTGACCACAGGGCAGGCAGCACAGCAGAATTTCACTCTCACATCAGTCACTTCCAACTTGCAGGGCGTGGTGACCAATAACGGAATCCCTGCTTCCGGCATACAGATAGGTGCGAGCAACCAAACCACCTACCAGTGGATACAAACGACTACGGCGGCTGATGGATCATTCAATCTCGGGGTTCTTCCTGGCACATGGTCTGTCCAGTTGGAAACCACTAGCGCGGATTCAAACAATCTCGTGGGTCCAAGTCTCGTCTACACCATCTCCAATGGACAAACCATATCCAGCATTTCCTATCAGGTTGTCAACGGGACATCCTTGATTAATGGCGTGGTCAACAATAGCTCCAGCAATCCTATTACTAATGCTTTTGTGAATGCATACGCCATCATCGGTGGGACGACGTACACTGCCGGATCACAAACCGACAGCAGCGGGAATTACTCTTTTCCCGTCATCAACGGAACATGGCACGTGGGAGTTAGCGCGAATGGCTATTCCAGCCCTAACCAGATCTCATTAACAATCAGCGGATCCGGCCAGACACATAATTTCACGCTGGGCAATGCACCTGTCATCACCTCGCAACCGACACCCCAATCCGTCCAAACGGGCCAGACCGCCAACTTCACTGTGGCAGCTAGCGGTAGTAGCCCGTTAACATACCAATGGCAGGTTTCCTCCAATGGCGGCACTACTTGGACGACGCTAGGCAACGACTCCACCTATAACGTCTCCACCCCTGGCACGCTGTCAATTACGACTAACACCGGACTAAACGGGGATAATTACCAGTGCATTATTAGTAACGGTTATGGTCAAGCTACCAGCAATATGGTGCTGCTTGGCGTATTTAGCGGAAATACCGCTCCCACGTTCACCGGTCAACCCACCAACCAGACTGTCAATGCCGGACAGACCGCCATTTTTACGGTTTCTGCAAGCGGTCTACCCAGCCCGACGATCCAATGGTACGTGAATACAGGCAACGGCTGGACCGCTCTATCTAACGGTATGGCGTATAGCGGTGTGACATCCCCTACCCTGACGATCACTGGCACCACAACTGACATGACTGGCAACCGATATCGTGCGGTCGCCACCAACACGGTAAGTCCTTCGGCTACCAGCAACAATGCTCTGCTAATAGTGAACAACGTGGGTCCGTCCTTCACTGGGGAACCTACAAGTCAAACAGTTACTGTCGGACAAGGTGCCAGTTTCACCGTGGCAATCGGCGGGGTTCCCACTCCGAGTATCCAGTGGCAGGTGTCCACGGACGGGGGCTTCACATTTTCCAACCTTTCCAACAATTCCACCTACAGCGGTGTGACAACCAACACCTTGTCGATCTCAGGAACTACCCTGAGTGAGAATGGATGGCGTTACCAGGCCGTTGCTACAAACACGGTAGGTTCCTCCACCAGCAGCCAGGCATTACTGACAGTAAACCCGCTCAACAGTGTGCCCGTATTCACTGGTCAACCCAGCGATCAGGTTGTGGTCAACGGCCAGTATGACGGCATCTCGGTCAGCGTGAGCGGATTCCCAACTCCCACACTCCAGTGGCAAGTGTCCACGAACGGAGGAACCACATGGAGCAATATTTCCAATAATTCGACCTACAGCGGCGTAACAACTAATAGAATTCGCATCCTTGCAAGCATGACCCTCAATGCCTACCGCTACCAGTGTGTGGCTAGCAACTCGGCGGGTTCCACCCCAAGCAATTCGGTGCTCTTTTCGGTGGTGAACATCAGTAACACCGCGCCCACGATCACCAGCGGACCCACCAACCAAACAGTGAGCGCTGGACAAAGCGCAAGCTTTACGGTCGCTGCCGGTGGCACCCCGACACCATCGATCCAGTGGCAGGTGTCCACTGACACGGGTTTCACCTGGAACAACATTTCTAATAACGCAACATACAGTGGCGCTACTTCAACCACGCTATCGGTCACCGGGACCACCACGGGCATGAGCGGATACCGTTACCAGGCAGTGGCCACCAACGTGGTGAGTTCCGCAGTGAGCAACGAGGTTCTCCTAACCGTCAATGTGGGCACAACATTCAGCAGTTGGCAGCAAAGTAAGTTCAATTCCACACAACTGGGCATCCCTGCGATATCGGGACCGCTGGCCACCCCTGCAAATGACGGTTTAAGTAACCTGTTCAAGTATGCATTCAATCTGAACCCATTTACGAGTAGCACCTACTCACAGGTGTTTTCCAAGCCAACCGTGTCGGGAAGCAATCTCATCTTCACGTGCCAGGCCATCCGCACAGATGTGAACTATACCTTCGAAACAAGCAATGATCTCAGCCACTGGAGCTCTATCACCACGGTGACCAACGGAACCCAGCTCACGGCGACCTACAGCATGATTGGCCATCCCATGGCGTACTTCCGCATGAAAGTTACAATGCCGTGATGATGCCTGCGAACAGCATGCTATTTGAGAGCGACAGCACTCCAGTTGTTACTTCAATCGGATTGGAGAGAAGTCTGCTTTGATTATTCCTGCCGCGCAGTGATGTGCGGCAGGAGCAAAGAGCGGAACTTGACTGCTTTTACACCTTCATGAGTTCCGCCTCCTTGGCGGAGGCGTGTTCATCCACTTTTTTGGTGTATTTATTTGTCAGACTCTGAACCTCTTCTTCAAAATCCTTCTGTCCGTCTTCAGTGACCTCGTTGGCAGCCTTCATTTTCTTGGCGGCGTCCATGCCATCCTTACGCATGGCACGGAGGCGGACTTTAGCTTCCTCGGCCAGTTGTTTGATGAGTTTGACCATGTCGCGGCGGCGTTCCTCAGAGAGTTCGGGGATAGGCACACGCAGTGATCGTTCGGCTGCGGCTGGGTTTAGAGAGAGCTTGCTTTCGCGGATAGCGCGTTCGATGTCTCGGGTTGTGGCAGGATCGAACGGCTGAACCATCAACATGCGCGGCTCCGGTGAACTGATCACAGCTAAGCTCTTGAGCTTGCTCACTCCACCGTAAGCCTGGACGTGGACGTCGAGGTTTTCGATTAGGGCGGGGCTGGCCTTGCCAGTGCGCACACCAGTGAATTCATGCAGAAGGTAGTCAACGCATTTGATCATCGTTTCTTCGACTTCGAGGATGGCTTCGTCCGGATCCATGTTGGTGTTAGGGTTGGTGTTTTATTGGAAGAATCATTCACCGTGGACAAGCGTGCCGATGGGCAGGCCACGTAGCGCATGGGACAGGTTACCGTGGGGGGCCAGATCAAATATGATGATGGGGATGTGGTTGTCCATGCACAGGCTGAAAGAAGTGGCGTCCATCACGTTAAGACGCTTGGAGATGCACTCGTGGAAGGTAACTGTTTCATATCGTTTAGCAGCCGGGTTGAGACGTGGGTCGGAATCATACACCCCATCCACCTGAGTGGCTTTGAGGATTACTTCGGCACCCATTTCGCTGGCTCGTAGGGCGGCGGTGGTGTCGGTGGAGAAAAACGGATTGCCAGTGCCTGCGGCAAAGATGACCACAGTGCCTTCATCAAGTTGTCGTTCTGCTCTGCGGCGGATGAATGTTTCCGCGACATTTTTCATTTCGATGGCGGATTGCACGATGCAACGCACACCATGGTGTTCGAGCGCTCCTTCCAAAGCGAGGGCATTCATCACGGTGGCGAGCATGCCGACGTAATCGGCAGTGGCGCGGTCCATGCCGCGGGCGGAGGCACTGGCACCACGCCAGAAATTTCCGCCGCCAACAACGATTCCTAGCTGGAGTCCACAGTCCACCGCCTCGCGGATTTCGACGGCGATGCGGTCCACGATTTCTGGCGAAATGTTGTCCCGCGAGCCGGTGCCGCGAAGTGCCTCCCCGCTGAGTTTGAGAATTGCGCGTTTGAACGGTCTGGGATCTTTAGGGTTGGTAGTCATGCGTTGCGGGGCTGGGGGATAAAAACGGATTTACTTGGGTGTTGAAAAGTCAAAACGTGGAATCAGTGATTTGCCAGGATGTGAGATCGACCTCTAGAGGGATGGCCAGTTGGGCAATGTTTAGTCGGGAGATCAGGCTCCTTGCTGCGGTCATTTCCCCGCTAATACCGTTATTGCAACGCGTCGGCAGCTTGGCTTCCTGTACCTTGCGGCTCGGTTTGCAGGTGGAAATAAGTTGCAGTGAACGAATCGCATTCATCAGTGCCTCCTGAAACGCTCCTCTCACCGCCATAGGCCCGTATATCACCCGAGCCCGCAGGCCTTCGCCGCTATCGGCAATAACCTCGTCTCCATCCGTGCCGTGCAATCTCGGAGGCACCAATACCGGAACCACTGTGCCCGTAGTGACCTGCGCCGCAGCGCACAGAAACCCGCCGACGCACAAGGCTGTAATCAGGGATTTCATGAATCAGAGCGTGCCAGACATGATGAGTGCTGGCGAGGGGAAATCTGATTTTCTTGAAAAAACAGACTGACAAAACCGACCCGTCTGCCACGTTCTCGCCCACAGAGATCCGTCTCCACACGACTATGAAAAAACCATCCTATCCAAAAATCGGCATTCGCCCCACCATCGACGGTCGCCTCGGCGGCGTCCGTGAATCCCTCGAAGAACGCACCATGCAGCAGGCCAAGTCCGTTGCAGCGCTTTTTGCCTCCGAACTGCGTTACCCAGATGGCTCTCCAGTCGAGTGCGTGATCGCCGACACTTGCATCGGCGGAGTGAAGGAAGCTGCGGATTGTGCAGAAAAATTCAAGCTCTCCAACGTGGCTGTTTCCCTAACTGTAACTCCCTGCTGGTGCTACGGCTCGGAAACCATGGACATGGACCCACACACACCGAAAGCCGTATGGGGTTTCAACGGCACCGAGCGCCCCGGCGCAGTCTATCTGGCAGCCGTGCTAGCTGGCCACACCCAAAAGGGACTCCCCGCCTTCGGCATCTATGGCAAGGACGTACAATCTTCCAGCGACACGGAAATCCCGGCAGATGTCAGGGAGAAGCTCCTATCTTTCGCCCAGTGCGGCTTGGCCGTGGGTCTCATGCGCGGCAAATCCTACCTCTCTATGGGCGGCACCTCCATGGGTATCGCTGGTTCTGTCGTGGACAGCAAACTCTGGGAAAAATGGTTCGGCATGCGCGTCGAGTGCATTGACCTATCAGAATTCGCCGGCCGCATGCGCAAGGGCCAGTACGACCAAGAAGAATACAAGAAAGCCCTCGCCTGGGTCAAAAAGAACTGCCCGGAAGGCAAAGATTACAACTCTCCAACCACCACGCGCACCCGCGAGCAACTCGATACCGAGTGGGAAGACAGCGTAAAAACGGCGCTCATCGCCCGCGACCTGATGGTCGGCAATCCAGTGCTCAAGAAAATGGGCCTCGGGGAGCAATCACACGGCCATAATGCCATCGCTGCCGGTTTCCAAGGTCAGCGCCAGTGGACAGACCACTTCCCCAACGGCGATTTCCTCGAAGCCATCCTCAATTCCACCTTCGACTGGAACGGCCGCCGCGCCCCTTACGTCGTAGCCACCGAAAACGACGCCCTCAACGGAGCGGGCATGTTGCTGGGCTACCTACTCACTAACACCGCACAGATTTTCGCGGATCTGCGCACCTACTGGAGCCTGGAAGCCATAGAAACAGCCAGCGGCAAGAAAGTCAGCCACCCGCTCGTAGGTGACGGCATTCTCCACCTCATCAATTCCGGCCCAGCAGCTCTTGATGGTACCGGCGAACAAACCGATGCCAAAGGCAAGCCGACCATGAAGCCCTTCTGGGATGTCACGGACGCCGAAGTGGAAAAATGCCTCAAGGCCACCACATGGCACCCGTCGATCACCGAGTATTTCCCTGGCGGCGGTTGGAGCACCCGCTACCGCACGCGCGGTGGCATGCCCGCCACCATGATCCGCCTCAATCTCGTCGATGGTCTAGGACCAGCCCTGCAAGTGGCGGAAGGCTACACCATCGACCTCCCGGACGATGTGCATGATGCGCTCGACCAACGCACTAACCCGACTTGGCCGACCACTTGGTTCGCGCCGATCCTGACGGGTAAAGGCCCCTTCGTCAGTGCCTACGAAGTCATGAACCATTGGGGCGCAAACCACTGCGTGATGACCTGCGGCCACGTGGGCCATAAGTATCTCACACTCGCATCAATGCTGCGCATCCCGGTCTACATGCACAACATCGCAGAAGACCGCGTGTTCCGCCCGAGCGCATGGCGCACCTTTGGCACCGCCGACCTCGAAGGTGCGGATTTCCGCGCCTGTAACAACTACGGTCCGCTTTACGGCAAAGTCTGAGCAACCCTACCCTATCCATCCCCGCGGCGACACCTAACAAGTGCCGCCGCGTTTTTTTTGCCTACTCAGACTGTCAAGTAATCGCTTGCCACCCCAAATCGGACCGATATGCTCGCCGCTTCACTCAAAAAAACCGAACCCATGACATCCACAAATAAACCATCCTCCAGCAGCGCGGGCCAGCACTCGCCAGTTGTCCCGAAGGAAAACCTATTCGCTTTCATCCTGATCGCTTCCTGCTTCGGACTATGGGGAATGATCAACATGATGACTGACACGCTTGTGCCTGCAGTACAGAAAATTTTTAGCATTCCCACTGCTCAATCGGCCATGATCCAAGTGGTGAACTACGCATCCTACGCCTTGCTGGCGTTTCCCGCTGCGCTGCTCGTCAAGCGTTACAATTACAAAACGGGAGTGATTCTGGGCCTGATGCTACTGTGCGTCGGCGCTATCGGCTTCGTCCCAGCCGGAGCGTCCCAGATTTTCACCCCGCTGTTGGTGACCATCAGCGTGATGGCAAGTGGCCTGTCAATTCTAGAAACGAGCTGTAACCCCTATGTTCTAGCGATGGGCCCCGAAGAAACTGCAGTTCGCCGCCTCAATCTCGCACAAACCTTGAATCCAGTCGGATGCCTGTTAGGGCTATTCGTTGCCAAGGTCCTCATCCTAGGCAACCTCAACCCAGCCGAAGCCGCCGAGCGAGCAACCTGGACCAAGGACTTCGCCGACAAGGTCATGACTCACGAGTTATTTTGGCTAGCCCTGCCCTATGCGGTCATGGTGGCAGTCACGGTGGCAATGACCATCGCCCTGCTGATGCGCCGCATGCCAGAAGGCAAGGATACCGAACACGCACCCCACATCCTACTTTCCATCCAGCGCCTGCTTGGCAACCCGCGCTACGCTCTGGGTGTGGTCGCCCAGTTCTTTTATGTGGCCCTACAGGTCGCCATTTGGACCTTCATCATCAAATACACCCGCGAGGCGGCATTTTTCTCAGTAGGTACCGACGGCAAGATCATCCCCGGCATGACAGAAGCTGATGCATGGTACAGCCTAATGAGCTCTATGGTCGTCTTTACGTTGGGACGCATGGTTTGCACAGCATTGATGCGCAAAATCAACCCAGCCTCAATGATGGCCACCCTTGCGGTTGTCGGTCTCGTGCTCACGGTGTGCGCCATTCTCCTTCCAGCTTGGCCGGGAGTAATCTGCCTCGTGCTTGTTTCCTCCTGCATGTCGCTCATGTTCCCGACCATCTATGGCATCGCCCTGCGCGACCTAGGACCAGAAGTGAAAATTGGAGCGTCGGGCCTGATTATGGCTATTCTCGGCGGTGCCGCAGGTTCATTCTCCCAAGGCAAGCTCATTGACTTCCTTGAAAACAATGGACATCGCGCAGACATGGCCATTCGTTATTCGTTCGTGGTGCCTATTATCTGCTTGGTGATCGTCCTCGCCTACGCCTTGAAATACCGGGCATTCTGCGCTTCCGCACCCGCCTCACGCGGCCCAGTGGGTGGACACTAACGGAAACCCAACAGGTAACTCTGACCACCTAACACAACAAACGCCAGACCAATCGGTCTGGCGTTTAATTCTTTTACGGTATATCAGGCTATAATTCCTAGCGGGCTCGTGGCCTTCCAGTTTCCCCTAGTGAAATCCGGGAATACCTGCGGCGCTCCATCCTCAGCCACGGATTTCTCGCTGAGCGGGCCTACGGCCGACCAAGAGCAACCCTCATAGAGATTCTGGTCTAGTGGTTCTCCGTGGCGCAGGCACTCGATGATGCGGAAAAGCATGAGGTAATCCATGCCACCATGACCGCCCATTTTTTGGGCGAGTTCCCCCATGCGTTTAAAGAGCGGATGTTCGTATTTGGCAGCAATTCCCTCCCATGCCTCGTTTTCCGCCCACTCATGGCAACTTTTTGAGACACCCTCAACAGCAATTCTATTAGGAAATCCAGCGAGAATACCCTTGGTTCCCTGGATCATATTGTGGCGCGAGTACGGACGGGGAGAGGTTTCATCCCACTGAATCATTATGGTGCGTCCCAACTGGGTCTTGATGATCGAGGTATTGATGTCGCCACAGATGAAATTAAGTTTCTTAAATTCCGGATTACTCAGTTTCAGTGACTCCCTTGCGTATTCATTGCGCCTGATGGCGGGCGATGAGAATGACACCAAGCGACTGAAGTGATCCTCAGTGCGGCCGAGGTTCATGTATTGGGCAACGGGACCAAGTCCGTGAGTCGGATAGAGATTGCCGTTACGTCGGGCGTATTGGAACGTGCGCCAGGATCCGGTACTGTCCTTGTTCTCCATTTGTTCTACTAAGGGGTGAATATAGGCCGCCTCCCCATGCAGGAGTTCACCGATGACACCCTTGCGCACCATGTTCAGATAGAGCAACTCCTCACGACCATAGTTGACATTTTCCATCATCATGCAATGGCGTCCGGTAGTTTCCGAAGTATCCACGATCTCCCACAGTTCCTTCAGAGTATAGGCCATAGGCACCTCACTAAACGCGTGGCAACCCGCTTTCATCGCCGCAATGCACATCGGCGCGTGAAGCGGCCAGGGAGTGACGATGAAAACCGCATCGGGCCGGGTCTCTGCGATCATCTTTTGCCAAGCGTTCTCATCCCCGAAATAAACCTTGGGTTTGTGACCATGCTGGGTGACCACTGTTTCCGCCTTCTTGGCCCGTTCTTCGACCAAATCGCAGATCCCCACAAAATCCACCCCCTCAAGAACCGCAAGTTGGCCCGTATGGCCGCTACCGCGGGCACCTACCCCAATGATGGCTACTTTGACCCTGTCCAGCTTAGGCGCAGCGAAGCCACCCATGTATTTGGCACCTGTGAGTCTTGATGGACCAGAGGATTTGCAACCGGAAAGGGTAGGCAATATAGCTAGTCCGGCGGTTAGACCGCCAAGAACCTTCATGAAATCCCGGCGCGGAGTGGTGTTTTCTGGATTCGGTGTCATAAAACAAATAAATTACCCAGCCTCTTACGGGGGGCACGGGCGAGATCTTACTGCGAATTGCAAATCTGTCCACCAAGCGACCATTACAGCTTTTCTTGCCAAATCGTGACTCAGGGTTTATGTGTCTACTTGGAGTCCATGAGCGCAAACAACCCTAATATCACTGCGTATCTGAAAACCTTCTGCGGTTGGAGCGGGGGCGTGCGCGCAATCCTGCGCAAATACCACCTTGAGTTCGAAGAAAAAGACATCATCAAAAATCCCGCACTCCGCTGGGAAATGGAGCAGCGCAGCGGTCAGTCGCTCTCCCCATGTGTTGAAATCGATAGCCATATGCTGGCAGATGTAAGCGGAGGAGAACTCGAAACGTGGCTGATCGACCATGGATACGTGCAACCGGATAACTCCGCCCCGGAAACCCCAATCGATTCTCCTTGTTCTCAGGAATCCCACAAGATCACTGATCTCGAACGACTCCCCTCACCCGGTAAGATCCGCTATTGAATTAATCCCAGACGCTCCGTCACTGATGGACGATTTTTCAGACAAAAACCCCTCTCTGGGGCATTCACACTCTGGACAATGGAATCTCCCGCAAACACATGGAAACAGTGGCTGGCCACAAACGGCCCGCGCCTGCTGCTTTTCGCGCGTGGGTGGAGCCATTCCCGCGAAGATGCCGAGGATCTCGTGCAGGAAGCTGTCCTACGCATGTGGAATCATCAGGCCGACAAAGGCGGTGACCCGCCCGACCTGCCTCTGGTTTTCTCCACCATCCGTTTTTGCGGGCTCAACCACCACCGCAGCGAAACACGCAGACAGAAGCGCGAGGAATCCATTATCTATCTGAACGATTTCCAGGACGTATGGCTGGATCCGTTATTAGAAGAAGACGAGGAAGCGGCAATCCTCCGGGACTCGGTCCAAAACCTCAGCCCAAAACTCCGCGAGGTAGTGGTAATGAAATTCTGGGGAGGCCTGACATTTTTGCAAATTTCAGAAGCTCTGGCCATCTCACCTAACACCGCAGCATCCCGTTACCGTTACGCGTTGGAACAACTCGCCCACGAACTGCGCCGCATGAAGGAGGCACGCCATGCACAAGCCTGATCCAGTAGAAACCATTCTAGCCCGCCTGATTCCACCCGCACTCAGCGAAGATGGTCAGCACGAAATTGAAGCCATGCTTGATGAATTGGCCGCAGGGACCACAAACAACCGCGACCACATTACCACTCGAAAGCACTTTAATCTTCACTTCATTGCCGGTGGCCTCGCCGCGTCTGGAATCGCTGCCGTTCTTATTTTCTCATTGATGACACCAAAGTCACCCCTGCTGGCGAAGATTTCCCCGTTTGAATCAGGCCCCGAATTCGTGCTCATGGGAGAATCCGACCACGTCGAATCCATGACCGATGAAGGGTGGCAGGAAGATTCCGATGGCACAGCCATGCAGGCCACGCGCCTCTCTGTGGTCGAGCAAAACACTCTGCGAGATAACCAAAGCGGCATCGAAATGCAAATCTCGGAACCTCGTGAGGAAATGGTCCTCATGCCGGTCACCGCATTCTGATATGAAAAAGATCCTTATTGTAACGTTCCTGATCAGCCGGGTGCTGGTGACGGCTGCGGAAGACGTGGATCTTAAGCCATCTCCCGTCCAGGCACCCTTGCCGGTTCCGGTGCCCCACCCACTGCCTCAAGCCCCGCGCGCGTGGCTCGGCTTCGAGGTATCCAAACCAGATGCGTCCACCACCGCGCAGCTCCCCGCATTGCCTCCAGGTATAGGTTTTCTCATTCGCTCGATTCAGGATGGCAGCCCCGCCCAAGTTGCGGGCATCCAAAAAGACGATATCTTGTGGAAACTCGGCGATCAAATGCTCGTCAATGAAGGGCAACTAGCCGCGTTACTGCGCCTATCGAAGCCTGGCGATGAAGTCAGCTTGTCGGGATTCCGCGCGGGTCACCCGCTGGAAGTGAAAATCAAGCTCGGCGAGACTCCGCTATTACAACGGCCTTTCCCTCGTGAACTCGTTGATTCCTCGCTCCTTCCGGGAGCATGTGGCGGACCTATGCGCGTCATCAACGTGGCGGAAAAACTAGCCACTTACTCTACCGACGAGGGCCGTGCGGAAGTCCGCAAAGTAGGTGATATCTACAAGGTCAAAATCCAAGGTCCCAAGGATGAATTGATATTCCAAGGTGAACTCGCGGCGAATGGGAATCTGGACTCAATCCCCGATCCGTGGAAGCACCGCATCAGTGCGCTGCGCCGCGGTCTCGACATCTCACTCGAAGGCCGCGTGTTAACCGCCCGCCAACCGCGTCCCAGGGTAGTGCCTCCAAACACCCAAAATCCCTGATTGATGAGGATTTGAAAGATTTCTTAAGGGAATGCCTTGCGTTTTCGCAACTGGCTTACCATCTTCCCCGCCATGCATCCTGACGTGGCGAAGCTGGTTGAGGCCGGCCGCATTCCCAAATCGATCGGTGAACGCCTTTCCCAACTGGCTCCCGGAAATTTCTGTATTCACAAATCCTTCGGCGCCGGAAAGGTGGTGGACTGGGATATGCCTGGAAAAAAAGTCACCATCGACTTCGAAAAATCCACCGGCCAAACGATGGAACTCCAGTTCGCCTTCCAGAAAACCGAGTGGATTCCAATCGATGACTTCCGTGCGCGTAAAATCGAGGAAGTCGGGGAACTCCGCTCCCTCGCCAAAAGCAACCCCATCGCCCTGATTGTCCACCTCCTCCAAAGCCACGGCGGAAGCATGACAGGAGATGCCTTGGAAAAGGAACTCTGCGGTGCCGTAATCCCGGAACCAGCCTTCAAAAAATGGTGGGACGCTAACAAAAAGGCTCTACGTGAATCCCGTCTGGCTTCGGTCCCACAGAAACGCACCGAACCAATCGTCTTGCGTACCGGTGACCGCAGTCCTGCTGAGTCGCTCGTCGCTGACTTCGAGGCTGCCCGGGATATCAAGGGCATGATCCGCGCCCTTGAAGCAATCGCGGCGGACATAGGAGCATTCGAAAATGACACCGAAGCTCTCAAGCGCCTGCTAGGTGATATAGACGAAGGCGCGAAAAAAGCCGCCCGCGTGCAACTCGGCCAGGCACTGCAACTCGTCGCCGCCCGCGATGAGGTCATCGGTTCCTCCATAACGCTGGAACTTGACCCTACTGCCGTACGCCTATCCGATTTACTGCTCTCAGCAGAGCCCTCTAAACTCGCCGATGAAGCCGGCACGCTTCCAGCCAGCCGGCAGCGTGCTGTTTACGAGGCCTTCCCAGATGCCTTCGGCACCCAATGGGTCAGCAAAATCGTCCGAGTCTTTGACCGCGTTGGGGCACGAGGAGTTACTGAGATCGCCCGAATACTATTAGAGCGCGGTGAACTTCCCGCCTTGGCCAGCCACTTAAGGTCAGCGATCGCCCGCCGCGCATTGGGCTCGGACGCCCTGATCTGGGTCTGCCGCGAACGCAAAGCTGCATCCAAAGAGGTTTTCAGCGCGGATGTAGGCCCCGCCATTCTCAATCTGCTTGAAAATGATCACCTTTCCGACGGGCCACGCAAGACCTCTCGCCTGCAAACGTTGTTAGGTGATGACAAGAACCTGCTCACCAACCTCGTTGGCATCATGGATGTCAACGAAACCCGCAACTTCGCCCGCCGTCTGCTGGATTGCCCGGTCTTCGGTGAGTTAGAGAAAAAATCCCTCATGGCCCGCATTATCAAGGCACGCCCTGAAACAGCAGAGCTTGTCAGTGGAGCCAACGCCAAACGCCATGAGGAACCACTGCTAGTCTCTTGGGAAAGCTTGGAACGCAAAAAAACCGAACTCGACGAACTCACCCGAGTTCGCATTCCACAGAACACCAAGGACATTTCCATCGCCCGCTCTTACGGGGATCTCCGAGAAAACTTCGAATACAAGTCCGCCAAGGATCTCCAGAAATACCTGATGCATCGTAAAAACGAACTCGAACGCGATATCACCCGCGCTCGTGGAACGGATTTCAAGGGCTCTGACTCCTCTAAAGTCAATATCGGCACCATCGTCACCCTCACCGACTCCTCTGGCGCGGAAATAATCATGACAGTGCTCGGCGCTTGGGATTCTGAGCCCGAAAAAAAACTCGTCTCCTACCTATCAGAAGTCGGCAAGACCCTCGTAGGTCGTGCTCCCGGTGAAACAGTGCAGGTCCGCGATGAATCCACCGAAGTCCTGCAAACGCTCACCATCCAATCCATTAAGCCGTATAATCCCTGAACAGATGGCCCGATCGGACTTGGCGAGCATAACCGACAAGTCGGATTTTACCAATTCCTCACCGTTTCCGCCTCTTCTCTTCCATCTTCGTCATCCTTCTTTAAATCTTTCACCTCATTTCCTACCACCCCACACTTATCATGGACTACACTACCATTGTTGAAATCCGCGGCCGCGAAGTAATCGACTCGCGAGGCAATCCCACCGTCGAAGTCGACGTTCACCTTGAAGGCGGTGCCGTTGGCCGCGCCTCGGTGCCGTCCGGCGCATCCACTGGCGAAAACGAAGCAGTAGAACTCCGCGACGGTGACAAAAAACGTTACCTCGGCAAGGGCGTGCTCAAGGCAGTGGAAAACGTCAATGCCAAGATTGCGCCAGCCATCCTCGGATACTGCGCCACTGAACAGGCAGCCATCGACGCCGCAATGATCTCACTCGACGGCACGCCTACCAAAAAATCCCTCGGAGCAAATGCCATTCTTGGCGTTTCGCTGGCTGTCGCCAAAGCCGCCGCCTCACAACTCGGCATCCCACTTTACAAATACCTCGGTGGCCCGAACGCCAAGGTCCTGCCCGTTCCGATGATGAACATCATCAACGGCGGTGCCCATTCAGACGCTCCCATCGACTTCCAGGAATTCATGATAGTGCCTATTGGGGCTCCTACGTTCCGCGAGGCTGTCCGCTACGGATCTGAAGTCTTCCACTCGCTCAAGAAAGTCCTTCATGACCGCGGCCTCTCCACCGCCGTTGGTGACGAAGGTGGTTTCGCCCCCACCCTCAAGAGCGCGGATGACGCCCTCGGCGTGATCTGCCAGGCCATCGAAAATGCCGGTTATAAGGTCGGCACTGACATCGCCATCGCCCTCGACGCCGCAAGCTCCGAGTTCTTCGACAAGAAGAAGAAGAGTTATGTTTTCAAAAAATCCGACAAATCGGTTAAATCCGCTGAGGAACTCGTCGCCTACTATGCGAAACTCCAGAAGAAATATCCCATCATCTCTATCGAAGACGGTTGTGATGAGAATGACTGGGCAGGCTGGAAGGTACTGACCGATAAACTTGGCAAAACCACCCAGATCGTGGGTGATGACCTTTTCGTGACCAATACCGAGTTCCTAGCCAAAGGCATCAAACTGGGTGTTGCCAACTCGATCCTAGTCAAGGTTAACCAGATCGGCTCACTCACTGAAACCTTCGACGCCGTGGAAATGGCCAAGGAGAATGGCTACACCTCCGTCCTCAGTCACCGTTCCGGCGAGACCGAAGACAGCACCATCGCCGACATCGCCGTGGCCACCAACTGCGGCCAGATAAAGACCGGTTCCATGAGCCGGTCTGATAGGGTTGCAAAATACAACCAACTTCTTCGTATCGAAGAGGAACTCGGTGACGACGCAGTCTTCGGCGTCAACAAGCTAAAGGTGCTCAAGTAAATCTACGCTATCCCTTGCCTCCAACGGCGGACCCCACAAAGGTCCGCCGTTTTTCTTTCCAGCCAAACTATCAGCTTCGAGAAAGAATCTGATATTACCATAGGATCTAGTGGAGTGGGGAGGGTGAATTATTTCAGATCGAATAGCAGCCCCTCCGCATCTTCTGAGGCGGTAATTTCAAAAATTCCGGCGAATTCTGTGCTGGCAGCATCGCCGGGTTCGAGGGATATTCCGTTAACTAAGACTTTGCCCGCAATGAGTTGGAACCATAGCCCGCGATCATCGGCTCGTTTATGGCTGGCGCTTTCACCAATCTTGAGGCGGATACGCCAGACCTCGGCGTCCTGATGTATTTTGGCCGAGTTGTCCCGACCATCCGGAGAGATGACTAGCACCTTGGCCGCATGTTCGTCCTCCGGTGCCGGACGCCACTCGGTATAAGCGGGTGGCAGGCCATGGGTTCCGGGTTTGATCCAGATTTGCAAAAAATGTAGCGGCTCATCGCGGGAAGGATTGAACTCCGAATGGGTAATGCCTGAGCCCGCGCTCATGAGTTGGATCTGGCCAGGCTTGAGCTGACGGCCATTGCCCATGCTGTCCTTGTGCTCCAGCGTGCCAGCCACCACATAACTGAAAATTTCCATATCACGGTGCGGATGGGGTGGAAAGCCCCCGCCGGGGGCCACACGGTCTTGATTGATCACGCGCAAGGAGCGGAAGCCCATACGCGCGGGGTCGTAATAATCGGCAAAACTGAAAGTGTGCCAAGAATCAAGCCAGCCGTGGTCGGCATGGCCGCGCTCAGCAGATTTATAAAGTGTCGTTTTCATGGTGAACTCAGAGACGATTGAAGCCCCTCCTCACGCACACTTCGGGCACACCCCGAAGAACTCAAGTTCGTGATAGAGATTGCGGAAGCCGGTTTTCTTACGGATCCGGTCCTCCAACTGGTGTACCGGACAGTGCGCTTTGACAACTTCAATACTGCCGCATCTCGTGCAAATCAAATAGTCACTGTGTTTTCCCGGCACCAGCAGAGTGAAATACGCGGCACGCTCGTGTAGGCCGAGCCTACGCACGATCCCGTGCCCGGCTAGTCTCTGCAAAAGACGAAAAACCGTGGCCTTGTCGCATTGATCGGTCAGTCGTTTGGATCCGGCCAGTTCTGCCAAGGTCATCGGCCGCTTGCTTTCCAGTAAGGTAGACACCAGCTCTTCCAGCGCTTTTGTGCGGCGCAACCCCGCCTCTCGGCAGCGGGTGATGGTTTCCTGAGCAGCTGGTTTCACAGGTATGGAAGTCAGAATTATATTTAAAATAAGTCCTGCTGGGGATCATCAAGCCGCGTGGGAGGGGCTGCCACTCCGAGCTTTTCATAGGCAGAGGGCAACGCCATCCGTCCACGCGGAGTGCGCATCAGATAACCCTGCATGATGAGAAACGGCTCGTGGACTTCCTCTATAGTCGCAGCATCCTCGCCGCAGGCCACCGCCAGTGAATTCAAGCCAACCGGACCGCCAGAGAATTTGTAGATTAACACCTCTAACAAACGCTTATCCATTTCATCGAGACCTTGGGAATCGATCTCAATCATCGCCAGAGCAGCATCTGCAACCTTGCCACTGATAGCACCGGTCCCGCGGACTTGCGCAAAGTCCCTCACCCAACGCAGCAATGCGTTGGCGACTCGTGGCGTGCCGCGAGAACGCGACGCCACCTCCATCGCGCCAGCCTGCTCAATCGGCACATCCAGCAATCCCGCCGAGCGTTCAATGATGCGTGCCAGTTCCTCATGTGTGTAATAATCCAGCCGGTTTACTAATCCAAAACGCGAACGCAACGGTGCGGTCAACATTCCAGAACGGGTCGTCGCGCCGACTAGCGTGAAGCGCGGCAAATTTATTTGGATCGAGCGGGCAGACGGACCGGAATCGATGATGATGTCCAAGCGGTAATCCTCCATCGCTGGATAAAGGTATTCCTCGATAGCAGGATGCAAGCGGTGAATTTCATCGATAAATAGGACGTCACCTTTCTGGATGTTCGTGAGAATACCAGCCAGATCCCCTGCTTTTTCGATTTGCGGACCTGAAGTTGTGTGCAGTTGGGTCCCAGCTGCCTTGGCGATCAGGTTAGCCAGTGTAGTTTTTCCTAGTCCCGGCGGACCAGAAAGCAGCACGTGATCCAACACGTCGCCGCGGCGCTTAGCAGCCTCCAGCATAAGCAGCACGCGCTCCTTCACTTTATCCTGGCCGATGAATTCACTAAATGCGGGCGGACGCAAGGATACATCGAACGCCGTGGGCGGCGCTTTGGTGGCCTGTTGGTAAAAATTCTCAGTCATCGGGTGGACAGCGCGATTGGAGCTCACCGGGAAGCCCCTGAGAAGCTCAGATTGCAATAGAACACCCAAAATCCTTCCTCCGCTCCTAATCTTGCGTGTTGCAGTAAAATAAGCCTGAAGTGGGTGTAGATAGTCACGCACGACTGCTGAAACAATTCAGAGGGCGCGCCTCCGTGCCGGAATCAGAATCCTTCCTCTCGTATGGCGAAAGATATTCCCACCCCTCACTCAACCCACTTAGGCAGATATTTTAATAATCAATAGGGTAATAGCACAGGATCGCTTTTCGCTGGACGCCCTTAAATCATTCCTGCAGTAAGCCGTGGCGACTGGCTTGAAATTCTGCTCCGGAAAAAGACACTTCCCCTGGCTCGAGCTCCTGAACTCCATGGCAAATAATACAAAATCCCACCTTCCTCTGCTTGTGCTTGTGGTGATTATTCTGGCCATCGTCTCATTGCGCCCTCTTAGAATCCTTCGCCAAGAATCAGCTGGCATGGAACCTAGCGTCAAACAGGGAGAACTCATGGCCGTGAACGCTATTGCATACCAACTCACATCACCCCAGCGATGGGATGTGATCGCATACTCTCCCCCTGTAAAAGACAGCAGGATTTGGTGTTCAAGAATCGTCGGACTTCCTGGTGATGTTATTGATTTCCAGTCAGAGGGGTTGTTGATCAACGGCAAGCCGATAATCAGGCCTGGAGAGACCCTCCCCGCTGGCAGCGGGGCTGTGGCACAATCCAGCCTTGCCTATGAATGGAAGTGTTCAGTCCCGGAAGTAACTTTCCCTTACAAGGTTCCTGCCAATTCCTACTTCACTTTGGGGGACAACGCCGACAACTCTCTTGATGGAAGATTCTGGGGGGCTTTGCGTGCCGGGAACATAGTCGGTAAAATCCTCGGGAAATGACAAGCATCGACCTGCACCGTTCAACCCCAGAGACACCTGCTATCCGAAACCAACACAAACTCCCGTTATCTTTCCCCTAGAAAATCCCCGCAAGATATCCCCGTCTCAGACAGATGACAGACCGCACATTGAAATGGCCCGCATATTTAGACCTGTTTGCGCTGGAAGCGCGGGCAAGAGGGTTCGCGGGCCGCGTTCTGACAGAATGTGAGAGCGGACCGCTGGTGGCCTGGGAACGTGCGGCCTGCGGCCCGAGCATCTATATTTCCGCCGGCATCCATGGCGACGAACCTGCAGGCCCGTTGGCAATGTTAGATCTCATGCAATCTGATTTTTTCACGTCCGGTGTGAATTGGCTGTTGTGTCCGGTGCTCAACCCGGATGGTGTGGCATCCGCTACACGCCACGATGCCACAGGGCGAGACCTCAACCGGGATTACTGGAATCGCCACACGCCCGAAGTGCGCGCACACGCCGCATGGCTGGAAAGCCTACCCGCACCGGACATGTTCATTTCCCTGCACGAGGATTGGGAAACCCATGGATTTTACCTCTACGAGATTAATCTCGGCGAGGACGACCCACAGCGAGCTCCGGCCATCATCAAAGCAACCCACCCGTGGTTCCCTGCAGAACCCGGGCCGGAAATCGACGGACATCAGGCACGCGCGGATGGCTGGATCTATCACAGGGCAGAAGCCGATCTCCCACAAAGCTGGCCAGAGGCGATCTTTCTGGCCAAACACGGATGCCCCCTGTCATTTACCCTCGAAACTCCAAGCCAGTTACCGCTCGCAGTCCGCGCTGCCGCTCACGTCGCCGCCGTACGTGAGGCGGTCCAGCATTTCCACACCACGTTCGTTCATTCCGACACCTGAACGGTCACAGGACCTAACATACCGGAAGAAAAAAGCGGTGTGTCCTTCTTGAAGGAATGAAAGGTCGTCCACGTTCGCCGCTTGTCCAGAGCCAACTGTTCGTCGCCGATCAACCGGTTCGCCCAGGTGTTGGCCACATGTATCTCCAACTCATTGCGTCCGACTTTCAATGCTTTGCTGATGTCCACTTGGTATGGTGCGGTCCACGCAACGCCACAACTGACGCCATTGAGCCATACCTCCGCAATGACATCCACCTTGCCCAAATCCAGGCGGATGTCACAGGAAACCGGCGCAGCCCGGTCAAATGTCGTGTGATAGACCGCTGTGCCGGAATAATGCCGGATGCCCTCCTCGGGCCGCTTGCTCCAGTCGTCCAGCGTAGCGAATGTCACTGATTCCGGGGCATCCCAACCGGGAGTGAAGGAAACCTCCCACGGGCCATGTATCGTTAGATCATTATGAAACGACGTGACATTACTCGTAGCTTTCCCCTCCGTCCCTGAAGGGATTGACTTACGAAATACCACAAAGATGGAACCGTGACCATCAAAATGCAGTGGCACAACGGTTCTTCCATTATCCTCGTGGAAAGCTACAGCATCACGAATCTTCCCGCTCACGGCATCCCACAACTCGGGCTTCCTACCACTGGTTCGGAATGATGAATCGATGTCCACCCCCGAGAGGCTGGATAGAAAATAAATGTCCGAATCACCTTCACGGCGGTGGATGAAACGCACCTGCGCATTTGCATCGCTGCAAGAATACGTGAAATCTGGAGCCAAACGTTTGGCTTCTAGCGTATCCTTCACTGAACGCCCCCAATACACCCGGCCCTTGCCATAGGCATGTTCTATGACCGTCTTGCCATCACAATTCCCCCAGACTTCATTGCCTATCGAGCTGACAATTTCGTCGCACCGTGGATAATCCGTAAGACTTGGGCTGTGTTGTGGCTTGGGCCCCATTACAACAGCCCCGTCCCTGATCAGTTCCCTAAGCTTTTTGGCAGCCTCCGGCGTCATACGGTCGGAATCCCTCAGAACCAACAATCGATAAGCAGTGCCCTCTGGAGTGACCAATAATCCATCGCGCACTGACAGGCGGTTGATGAGAATCTCCGCAGGCAGCAGGTCATAATCAAATCCCTTTGGTAAAGCAGGCCACGCGTCAGGATTAGGCCCCCCCGTGGCAAAAACATTGACGATTGGCCCCGCCGGATCCTCGCCATAAAAATATAACACATCTGAGGCGGCGTTTCCCTGTTGTAACAGAAACTGACAGCGCGACAGATAACTGATCCACGCCCGGCCCATTTCCCACCAGGTTTGCCCACGGCTGAAGGGCATGCCGTAATCCCAGAAAGCAGGACCGGGAAAAATCCGTTTCACGTCCGAGTTGTGTGCGTAGGTGTGGAAAGTCAGGCGGTTGATGCCAGTGCAGAAGAACGAGTCGCAGTCATATTTGAGCGATCCAGGGTTATCATTCCAGTTGGCACCCCCACCCTCCGTGAACGCTTCCATCACCGCCAGCTTCTTTCCTGCCAAGTGCGCTGCGGACGGGGCTGGCTTCATTGCGCGTCCGGCCTCGGTCATGGGAATATCCACATAAAGATAATGCTGCAGACAGTCCGCCACCGCAGTCCCCGCACCGGTACCACCGCACGATTCTGCCGTTAGGGTCAATCCATGCTTGTGAGCCTGCTCCGTCATGGTGCCGTAAAACACCTCGGAAATGAGATCGCTCCCGGTCCGCCGCACGTCGCAGAGGAAACGGTCGGTGATGTCACGACTGCCGACTATCTGCCCAGCGAATGCAGGCAGATACTCCAGCACATCGTATCCCCGGCGTTTGCGGAACTCTTCGCGAAACGATGGCGACCAATTCTGAATTTTTGCCTCATAGCTATCGATGACTACCCCCTTCATCGACTTGGCGTTCACCGCCGCGGCGTCCTTGAGAATGCTGCCGATGTATTGGTCGAAGTGAAAGGCCACCACACTACGATCGAACTTGTCACATTCCAAGCCGGTAGCCTCTGGAGGGGCCGGCATGTTGACCCTGCCTGTGTTTGTGTAGCCGATACGGGCCACAGTCCATGCGCCTGGCGGTGCAGTCCACTTCAGGTTGCCGTGCTCGTCGATGTTTTTTGTCAGATCAATAACCTGACCTGGAGGCACGGCAGTGCCTTCCTCGGTGGGCAAAACCGGATCGACTAACAATGTTCGACCTGCCTCGCCTGTCTTGCTGTCATTGCAATCGATCACGGGTTCCGTGGACCATGCCGCATACCGAAGATTAAGTGTCGCTGGACCTTCCCATACGAGACGGAAATAACGTGCTGTGGTTTTTGGAATAGCACGTGTAACCCTTGAAAATGCGCAATCGAATAGAGACAGACACGACGACAATTGGCATATGTTACGGAAATGCTGCCCGTCGTCGCTTGCCATCACAAGCGCCCGCTGATCGTCCGGGGGAGCCAACTCATTGCGCTCCGCCCCTGCAATCGTGACTGCTCGACAGGTGACGGACGTCGGAAATTCAAACTGAATCCACGCGGAATGCCCCGCTGGTACCGGAGGAATGACTGTCCCCTTTTTGTTTTCGATTCCCTCGGATTCATGAATATCGTTTAGTTTATCAAGGTTCAGATTTTTGAAACTGCTGGTGATGCGCGGCGCAGGCAAAGTCCCCGCAGTCTGGCAAGCAGGCGGCGTAGGATACGCCAGCACGGCAATATCATGATAGAACGTCTTACCACTCTCCGGCCACGACGGCGGGGACACCATTGTCAAAATCTCTCCGCCCGCTACCGTCCGTTTGTCTGTGACCACATGGAACATCCCCTTGTCTGGCGTGATCCAGGGACCTCCTGCACCAGACCACCCAGCACAATTCTGTGCAGTGAATTGCAATCCGAGACGGTCACACTCCTTTAGGGCATGCTGAACCATTGCATGCCACTCCGGACTGAGACATGGCACCTTGGGATTGGGCACAGTAGGATAGTGACCCGCAGAGAACATATGGACTCCGCCGACTCCAATCTGCTTGATAGCTTCCAGTTCTGCGGTGATACCCTCCTTGCTGATATCGCCATCCATCCAATGCCACCACGTCTGCGGTTTGGCCTCGTCAGGCGGGGCCAAAAAACCTCTATCCAAATCGTCTGCCGCTGCCCCGCCAGCGGGTAACACGGGCAATGTCAGAGCGGCCAGCAGCCGTAGTGCCGCGTGAATGATTCTTACAGGTTTGTGATGCATACGTTTCCAGCAGTGCAATGATCTCAAATTTGTGCGTGCCCCTGTTTATTTCACCGATGGACGGAGGCTCTTGGTGAAATCCTTTTCAGGATGCATTTCGTCGAGTACCGGATTTCCCAAACCGGCGACAACCGGGTGTTCCGGACCTGACAGATCCAATATCACCACCTCATTGCTGCCAGTGCGCAGCCAACAACCGGGCGTGTAGGCCGTCTGCGTGGGACCGATGTTCCAGAATCGACCTAGGCAATGGCCGTTAACCCACACATCACCCTTGCCCCATCCACGCAGGTCTAGAAACGTGTCCCCCACTTTCTCCAACGTGAAAGTGCCACGCCAGAACGCAGGGCCACTCGGCGGTTGTTTCTGGAATGTCAGACCCGCCAACATCTTGTCATCAAGTGGCAGACGGAAAACTTCCCAACCCTTAAGAGGTTTCCCCTCGAATTGCACTGGAGCAATCAGACCTTTAGGATCTATCATATCATGACCGAAATTGATGCGTCCCATCGGCTCGACCAGGATGTCAAGCCGTGAAACCCTGTCCCGCGCCGGGAGAGTAATGAGTGCGTTCGGGCAGCGACGGTCTAGCACACCAACACGTTTACCATCTAGGAACACAAAACCGAAGTCGTGGACTGCTGTCGCTTTGAGTTCCCCTGCCACACCTGCAGGAATGTTCGTCCGATAAAGGATGCAGCCATATCCCTGATCGTATTGTTCCATGGCCCGGGGAGTCTCATCTTTCAAGGCTGAAGGCAGATTATCAAACACTCCGGCACATTCTATCAATTCCACAGGTGCAAAGCTAATGAGCGGATTCAGTGCGGGCGGATCCGGGAGTGTCTCCCCTGGCTGCAGATATTTGGCGAGAAGATCGCGCGTCCGGAAAAACTTCGGTGTCGTCCGACCTGCCTCACTGATCGGTGCATCGTAATCATAACTCGATATGTCCGGTTTAAACGGTTGGTCGCAGCCTGCCCACAATCCGAATGTCGTGCCACCATGCGCCATGTAGATGCTGAATGACGCGCCTGTATCCAACATATATTTCAAGTCATCGAGATACGGATGCACCAGGCCGTTATGATGGGGTTCACCCCATGTATCGAACCAACCGGGATAAAACTCACTGCATATCAGCGGACCTGTTTTTTGATACTCGCGGGTCAGCTTGAAATTCTTCTCAGGTTCCTTGCCGAAGTTCGCAGCTTGGAACAGGTCATTTCTTAAGCCGTTTTTCATCGCCTCGGGAGGATTGCACGCAAAGAGTGGCACTTCAAACCCCGCATCCAGCAATCCCTGCCGGATCGCACCCACGTATTCCACGTCGTTGCCATAGGAACCATACTCGTTCTCCACCTGCACCATAACGATGGGTCCTCCCTGCGTGATCTGCAGAGGTCCCAACACACGCCCGACTTCCTTCAGGTATTTGTTTGCAGCGGCGAGGTATCTCGGATCGCGGGTGCGCAATTGAATGTCCTTCTCCTTGAGCATCCACCACGGGGTGCCACCCATTTCCCACTCAGCACAGGAATACGGGCCGGGCCGCAGGATCACCCACAGCCCCTCCTGTTGTGCGATGCGGCAAAACTCTGCATCGTCCGCCTGGCCGTTCCAGTCAAACACCCCGGACTGTGACTCGTGCAGATTCCAGAAGAGATAGGCACAAACGGTATTCAAACCCATTGCCTTGGCCATCCTCAGTCGTTGCCGCCAATATTCCTTTGGCACACGGGCCGCGTGGATTTCTCCACAACGAATCTGAAACTTTCGACCATCCAGAAGGAAATCCTTTTCACCGATGGAAAAGGTGTGTTTGGCGGGAATATCTGCTGCGGGGGTGTTGGCGATGAGAGCCGCCACCGCGAACAAGAGAGCAAGAATGGTTTTTTTCACTCCATTGTTACCGCTCAGTTGGGCGTGTTCTTCCAGAATTCAAAATCATCCCAGTATATCCGCATCGTTCCATTCCGCGGTTGGTGAGTGGCTATCCAGTCCACCACCGCTTTGGAACAATACATTTTCATGGGATTGATCACGGCAAGCCCTGTGGGAGACGGATTGGAAGGATGGCGTGTGTAGTTGGCCACGTCGAACAAAACGGTTTTCTGTCCGTTAGCCCGGGTGGCAGCCAGATAAAAGCGCCCCGTGGACGCATTGCCCTCCTTGTAATAAACTTCCAGGGTGAACCATTCGTTGAAGGGCAGACCGAAGGCAGTATTGACGGATGTCCAGATGGTTTGTTCGCTTCCGGGATCCATGGTCTCTGCCAGTACACGGAAATTGAGGTTTTGCTTGTCCGCACTGCTAATCACATAAACCGTGACTCGGAATGGATAGGGTGCCGGTGTGGTCCAGTCGGGATTGTCCCAAAACTCCATGAAAGTTAGCCAATTCCCGGATGGAAATGTGTAATCCTTCAGATACCCGATGTCCGTTGGAAGGTATAACTTCTCCTTGTAAAAAATCTCGTGGAGATCCGTATTGTTCGCAACCATCGTTTGTATCCTGCCTTTCAATGGCGGCCCCGCCTCGGTGGCGTTGATGGTCTGGAATGCTAGCACATGGTTGAGCGGATTGGCAGGATCGGTGGTAATGTATGCGTTGCGGTCCGAGGTCGTTCCCGGCCATGCCATCTGAATATAGAAATCGCCGATATTGGGATCGAGAGAAGCCAGCGTCCAGTCGTTAGGCGGCAGGACCGACTGGTCCACCCCTCGGAAACCTAGAATACTGGAACTCATGGCGAACAAAGAAGCGGCAGGTTCAAAGCCCGAACGAATGATCAAAGTGGGGTTGAATCCCGGAAATAACGGACTGATGCTCAGTCGGTAGAATTTCATGGAATCGGACAACGGGCCATCCGTAACGGAAGCCTGTGTGCCCGTCCCGGAGATTGGCACCCCAAAGGTCGTCCAGTCCAATAAGTTGGAACTGCTCTCAAGTTGATAAAAATGGAAATTGTCCGTCGGCCACGAGAGTGTGTGATTGTTCGGGGACGACGAGGCAATGGACAATGGAAATGGCTGCTCCGCGCGCGCCAATGAAAGCACTGCCCACATAACGAAGGCGACAGGTGACATGCTATCACTCAGACACAGCGTGGAACCGATCTCCAGAGCATCTGCCAGCAGTCGCGGGTTGAATGCAATCAGTGGTGGCGTGCCATGGATTTCAACTGGCACACGCAACACAGCCATCCCATTGGACTCGGTGCGCTGGGTGAGCGTGAGGTGACCACGCTTTTCCCAGCTGAGGAGTATGGCAGTCCGGGTATCAGGCAGTGCCCGCAGTCGGGAAATCTCTGGGGTTCCGCACAGTAACATTTCGCCTGCGGTCCACCGGCTCAACTCCCTCCAAAATCCACGCGCCACGCCGCCATCCTCGAGGGTCAGGCATCGTCTCCGGGGGGCCTCCTGCTCGGAGCGTGTGCGCAGGCAGACGTTGAATTCCCGCCCCGGGTCCACGGTGAGGAGCAACTGCCAGTAGCCGCTGGCCTCCAGGCGCAGGGTGTGGTGGAGTCTGGATGGAGTTCTTGAGTGAATCCTTGAGTAGAGTTCTTGTAATATTCTGCTTGCTGCTTGCATCATACCGGTGGAATTGCTTTCCACTAGCAAGAATATTGATGAAAAATCGATAATTCTAACGAATTATTTATACGTATTTCCAAATAGAGATTGCCCTGAGACTGTCGTAGGGCCGTATCCAAGGCGTGGTGGGAGCGGATCACGCACCTCTAAAAAATAATGTTAGAGCGCCAATTTGCAACGTGCAAAGGAACGAGCGAGGGGTGTGCTGCAACCCTTACAGATTCAGGGATTTCCAGCATCACTACCGAATCAAGAACGGGCAATGCAACGACCCAACAACGAACAAGGAACGGACAAGGAACGACTAACCATACAGATATACA
>Ga0118677_10000259_pt1 | contig 113882 bp, 111 predicted proteins | sample AliMusrvi5mmetaG_FD_86154 | JGI IMG/M metagenome (GOLD analysis project Ga0118677, IMG submission 86154)
AGTCCTTTGATCGCTTCTTTCTCGAATGCTTCAAAACTGAATTCTTCCTTTTCTTTCGTTTCTATCATGGTCTGCAAATTTAATTTTTATTCCTTGCAGACACAGTTGCGTGAACAGTCTCTCGATGACCGAATTTGACTTTATTTTTTACTATTGATCCTTCAACATTTACCATTAATTTCTTCCCTTAACCTTTAACCTTTAACCTTTAACCTTTTTCTCTTATCGTTTAACCTTAATTTACTAGAATCACTCAATAAGATATTTTGCTTATTAGCTTTTGATTTGTAAAAAATAGGGCTCATTTTGTTTTGTTTGTTCATATGACGAGCGTGTTTTATATATTTTTCCTACTTTTGCCACAAATTGATTTTTGGCAATTTGTCGGAATACAATTGATTAAAAAACAAACGTTTAATATTTCAGCTTAACTGGCTGACAAACAAATTTTTATGATTAAATTGATTGGGTGTTTACTCTTCCTGCTGCCATTGGTGGCCATTTCACAAGAAGCAAAAAAAGAAAATCCTGTAACTTTCTATGGTTTTGTACGAAGCGATTTCTACCTCGATACCTATAAAGGTGTAAATGCTTTCCAGGATGTTTTTTATCTCTTTCCTAACTATATCGGAACCGATGCCAATGGTAAAGATCTTAACGGACAAACAACTGCTAATCTTGTTTCAATCGTTACGCGAGGTGGCGTGAATATTGTTGGACCCGAAATCTTTGGCGCCAAAACAACAGGCTGTATTGAAGTTGATTTTGCCGGAAAACCCGAAGTTTATCTTTTAAGACTGCGCAAAGCTTACACCCTTTTTACATGGCCAAAATCAAAATTACTCGTTGGTCAGACTTGGCACCCGTTTTGGGGTAATGATGCCTTTCCGCGCATTGGAGCTTTAAATACCGGAACACCTTTTCAACCATTTAACCGTAGTCCGCAAGTAAGATTCGACTACAAAGTGGGTGCATTAACACTATCTGCATCGGGAGTCTATGAACAGCAATACCTTTCGGTGGGACCTCTTGGTTCGTCAAACACGTATAAAAGAGACGCGGTGATTCCTGAAACAGTTCTAAGTTTTGAATACAACAAAAAAGCGCTGACTTTAGGTGCCGGAGTTGATTTTAACAAGATTAAACCCCGCGTTTCAACATCAGGAAGCGACGCGAAAACATATGTGACAGATGAATGTCTGAATAGTACATCATGGATGGCTTATGGAAAATATGCACAGGGAAAACTGATGATGCTCCTGAAAGGATATTACGGACAGAATATGGCGCATCTTACAATGGTAAGCGGTTACGGAGTCGCCACTTATAATCCTCAAACAGGTCATGAGACTTATACCAATTACAACGGCTATTCCACCTTATTCAATATCACTTACGGGAATAAATGGAAACCGGGTTTACTGATTGGCTATCTTGAAAACCTCGGCAGTTCAGATCCATTGGCAAATAAAGGGGGGAAGGCCGATGTATATGGTCTGGGTTGTAACATTATGAATATGTCGCGAATAAGTCCCTCTCTTTCGTACTGTGTTCCAAAATTTATGCTAACCGCTGAATACGAAAGAACAACAGCTGCTTACGGTGTTGGCGATTTTAAATTTAGCGATGGATTATATGCAAGCACACATTCGGTAACAAATAATGGAATCAGGGTGATCATGACCTGGTTCTTTTAATCAATAACCTATGTATTGGGAAAAAGAGTTAGAAGTTCTTGACCGTAAAAACCTGGAGAAACTCCAGGTTGAGCGTTTGATGAAAACACTGTGTCAGGCTGTAAATTCACCTTATTACGGGAGGGTTCCTGAAATCGGTAAAGCAATCAAATCGGGAATCCATTCGATTGAACAGATCAGAGAACTTCCGTTTACAACTAAAGAAGATTTACGAAATGATTTTCCCTGGGGATTTCTTTCGGTCGATAAACGCGAAGTAGTTCGTCTGCATAGTTCAAGCGGTACAACAGGAAATCCAACCGTTGTTTATCACAACCGTCACGATCTTGCCAGTTGGGCGAATTTAATGGCCCGTTCTCTTTTTGCCGCCGGTGTTCGCGATACAGATGTGTTTCAAAACATGGCTGGCTACGGACTATTTACAGGAGGTCTTGGTTTTCAGTATGGAGTCGAAATGTTAGGCTGTCTGAGTATTCCTGCAGGTGCAGGAAATAGTCTTCGGCAGATAAAACTTATGCGTGATTACGGAACAACTGTTGCTCATGCCATTCCAAGTTACCTGGGGCGCTTGTTTGATGTCTTTAAAGAAGAGGGACTCGATCCGCGAAAAGATACAAAGCTTCATACATTGGTGATTGGCGCCGAACCACATACGGAAGAACATCGTCAGCGTATTGAAGAGATGTTTGGTGTGAAGGCTTATAACTCTTTTGGTCTTTCAGAGATGAACGGACCGGGTGTTGCCTTCGAATGTACAGAGCAAAATGGTCTGCACATCTGGGAAGATGCTTATGTAGTCGAAATCATTGATCCGATTACTCTTGAACCTGTTGCTGAAGGTGAGATCGGGGAGTTGGTAATGACAACACTCGACCGTGTTGCCATGCCTGTTATCCGTTATCGGACAAGAGATTTAACACGATTTCTTCCCGATGAATGTAAATGCGGACGTACGCATCGCCGGTTAGACAGGATTGCCGGGCGTTCGGATGATATGTTTATCATGAAAGGATGCAATGTATTTCCGATGCAGATTGAAGGTGTATTGATGAAATTGCCTGAAGTGGGAGATGATTACCGGATTATACTGGAGACAATTGACGATCAGGATGAAATGATTGTTGAAGTGGAAGTGAAAAAAGACTGGTTTAAAGGCGATCTTTCGTTTCTCGATAAACTTCAGAAGCATATCACACATCTTATTCGTGACGAAGTTCTTGTGCGTCCTTTGATCAAGCTTGTTGAGCCGGGATCAATACCCAAAACAGAAGGTAAAGCGATAAGGGTTTTTGATCACAGGAAGAAATAAAAAAAGGCATTGAGTCATTGAAAGGGTCATTAATTGACATTGAAAAGTTCATTAAGTCATTGAAAAAGTCATCAAGACGTCATTATTAGTCATTAAAAAGTCATTAAGTCATTCAACCTACAAAATGACAATTAATGACTATTGAACGACTACCAAATGACCTTTAATGACTACCCAATGACAATTGAATGACAATTTAATGACCACTTAATGACTTGCATTAGTTAATTTACGGGTATCCATTAATATAATAAAAGTTGAACCATCAATAATATAACTGACTATGACATACCAGGTATCTATTTTTTTGGAGAACAAACTCGGACATCTCGAAAAGGTGACTGCTGTTTTAAAAGAAGCGGAAATCAATATCCGTTCTTTGCACCTCAATCATACCGCCAATGGATGGGGTATCTTAAATTTAGTTGTTTCAAACCCTGAACTGGCTTATCAGCTGCTCAATGATAACGGAATGTCGGCAGCATTGCGCGAGATAGTGGTTGTTAAAATGAACGATAATCCCGGTGGATTGGATGAATTGCTAAAAGGTATTGTCAAGGCAGAAGTAAACTTTACAAATGCATACGGACGGGTTGTCAATGATGGCGATAGCGCTTTCTTTGTGATTGATGTGCAGGATATTCCTGACGCACGAACAAAGCTTGCAAACGTAGGATTAGAAATTATTGCCGATCAGCTCGTTTATGGAATACAATAGTCATTAAGATGTCATTAGGAATGTCATTAATAGTCATTAAGTCATTAAAAAGTCATTAAGAATGTCATTAATAGTCATTAAGTCATTAAAAAGTCATTAAAAAGTCATTAAGAATGTCATTAATAGTCATTAGGTCATTAAAAAGTCATTAAGAATATCATTAATAGTCATTAGGTCATTAAAAAGTCATTAAGAATGTCATTAAGTCATTCAACCTGCTAAATGACAATTTAATGACTACCCAATGACCATTAATGACCATTTAATGACCAATAAATGACAATGAATAACCTGAATGAAGTAAATTAACAGATATCAATTAAAATAACCAGATTACTATTTCAACCAAATTTTAAAACTACTCACAGATGAAGAAAGATGATTTTTATTGTTTGATTTTGATCCTTGTGCTATTTTGCCCGTTCTTTATTTCTCCCGAAATCTATACGGGTTATAAAACGATGAATGCAACGCACCCTTTTCTGTTAGGATTTCTTAAATTTGCAATACTTGCGACTTTGGGCGAATCAATCGGTTTGCGGTTAAGAGAAGGAGTCTATAATAAAAAAGGATTTGGATTAATTCCACGCGCCATTGTCTGGGGCTTCTTGGGAATGACAATTGTGATGGCTTTTAAAATATTTTCGGCAGGTGCTCCTGCATTTCTGAAAGCGCTTGGTGTTGATGGAGCAGCTGAATCATTGGGAGGACCGATGTCGGGATTAAGAATATTAACGGCATTTACAATCAGCGTTACATTGAACCTGATCTATGCCCCTGTAATGATGACGCTTCATAAAATTACGGATACCCACATTATAAAGAATGGAGGCACAATTGCCGGTTTATTGAAACCCATTCAGATGGGAGATATTATTGCAAAACTTGACTGGAAAGTACAGTGGAATTTTATTTTTAAGAAGACAATTCCTTTCTTCTGGATTCCTGCGCACACAATCACTTTCCTTTTACCCGTAGAGTTCCAGATACTCTTTGCTGCTTTACTGGGAATTGCACTGGGAGTTATCCTCTCCCTTGGCGTTTTGATGTCTAAAAAAGGTTAATATTAATTATCAGGATATGATTTGGAACGAAAAAATTGAATGTGCAAGTCGCGAAGAGATGGAGATCATCCAGTCTGAACGGTTGTGCGAAACGGTCAAACGTATTTATCACAATGTCCCCTACTACCGAAAGAAAATGCAGGAAGTAGGTCTTACAGCCTATGACATTCACGATATCAGTGATCTCGGTAAACTTCCTTTCACGATAAAAACCGATTTACGCGACAATTATCCATTTGGACTGTTTACAGTTCCAATGAGTGAAATTGTGCGTTTACATGCATCATCAGGGACAACAGGAAAACCTATTGTAGTTGGATATACACGCAAGGATATCCAAATGTGGGCAGAAGTAGTTAGTCGTTCATTGACGATGGCGGGCGTTCATCGCGATGATATTGTGCAGATTGCTTATGGATACGGATTATTTACGGGAGGATTGGGATTACATTACGGAACCGAAAACCTCGGCGCTTCGGTAATTCCGATTTCAGGCGGGAATACCCATAAACAAATTCAGTTAATGGAAGATTTCGGCAGCTCTGTTCTTTGCTGTACACCTTCGTATGCGCTTAACATTGCCGAAGTGATGAAAGAGATGAAAGTAGATCCTGATAGTCTTAAGCTAAGGGTTGGTATATTCGGAGCAGAACCATGGTCGGAAGCAATGCGTAAAGATATTGAAGCAAAACTTGGTATAAAAGCGATTGATATATATGGGCTTAGTGAGATAGTTGGTCCGGGTGTTTCATGCGAATGCGAACATCAGTGTGGTATGCACATAAACGAAGATCATTTCCTTCCTGAGATTATTGATCCTGAGACGTTGGAACCGATGGCTCCGGGTGAAATTGGTGAATTGGTATTTACTACGATTACCAAAGAAGGAATTCCATTAATCAGGTATCGTACGAGGGACCTAACACGGCTTATTTACGATAAATGTGTCTGTGGCCGAACACTTGTCCGAATGGAGAAATGCAAAGGACGCAGTGATGATATGTTGATAATAAGGGGTGTGAATGTCTTCCCGTCGCAGGTTGAATCAGTTCTGCTAAGTATGAGCGAAGTTGAACCACATTACCTGATCATTGTCGATCGTGAAGGAACACTCGATAAGATGTCGTTACTCGTCGAGGTTCAGGAGCAGTTTTTCTCGGATGAGATCAAGAAACTGGAAGATTTGCGACTGAAGATTGCACGAAAGCTCGATAGCGTACTTGGGATATCAGTGAATGTAAAACTTGTTGAGCCAAAAACGATTGAAAGGACTGCGGGTAAAGCAAAACGCGTGATCGACAACCGAAAGATATAAGAATTCAGCTGTTCGGTTCTGGTTTTAGAACAGGTATAAACATGAGAAAGATCTTCTTTTATCAGGAGCATTCAATTTATTTTTACCCATTCTTTATTTCGGAAACCGGCAAGGTTATTTTTTAATTTGATTTTAAATTTTAAAATTTCAATTGTATGTTGATCAAACAATTATCAATATTTCTGGAAAATAAATCCGGACGTTTGAATGAAGTATCCCAAATACTGGGGAGTAATGGAATCAATATGTCCGCCTTCTCTGTAGCCGATACTTCGGAGTTTGGTATTTTACGGCTCATTGTTTCAGATCCGGAACTTGCGTGCAAAGTATTGCGCGAAAATCTCTTTTCGGTTAGTCTTACTGATGTGGTTTGCCTTAACTGCCCCAATGAACCGGGTGCTTTGGCTAAGGCATTACAGATATTGTCTGATAATAAGATCTCGATTGAATACCTATACGCTTATTCGATAGGCGATTCAGCCAATGTTGTTTTGAAACCTGATCAGCTGGAGGAATGTATCAAGGTTTTGCAGGCACATCAGATGGAACTTGTTAAGGCAAGTGAGTTGTATAAAATCTGATGATCTGTTTTATGAAATCACAGCCTCAAAGGTCAACAGAATACCTTTGTCAGATTGAAAATGACCGATTTTGTAATTGTGTTATTTATTATTTCCTTTGATATTGAATTATATCGACTCTTATAAAAATGATACTATGCTTACAAAGACTCAGGTAAATAATACGATTAAAACGCTACCAGATTCATTTACAATTGATGAATTAATTGAGCAATTGATTTTTATGGAGAAAGTAGACGAAGGATATCAACAATCAGAGGCAGGCAAAGTGATTTCTAATGAGGATGTTAAATTAATGATTGATAAATGGTCAAAATAGTATGGACCGAGGCATCAATTAATGATCTAAAGGAAATCTTTGAATAAATATCAGAAGATTCAGTCCGTTATGCTGATCTGACGATCAATAAGATATATCAGGAAACTCAGATACTGGCTATTTATCCATTTACGGGCAGAATTATTCCAGTGTTTAAGAATCAATTAATCCGGGAGTTATTAATTGCCAATTACCGAATCATATATCGAATAAAGAGTGATTTTCAGGTTGATATCTTAAGGGTTTTCCATACAGCCAGACTTTTAAAAAGGGATAAATTAGACCTGTTTTAAAACTGAATGTATTTTAATTTTTATCGAATCAAATTTTGTCAAATATTTGATTGATGCAAGATCAGCTCCTTTAGTGATTTTAAAAATCAGTGATACCCGGTATTCCGGGATTTTTTTTAAATTGCGTCAAAAATTAACAAAGTCAGTTTTTAATGAAGAAAGTTTCAATTCAAGGGATAAAAGGTTCGTTTCACGAAGATGCTGCTCGTCAATATTTTACCGACGAGATTGAAATAGTTGAGTGTAAATCGTTTCGGAGTGTTTGCGAGTTTATTGACGCAGACAAGGTTGATTATGCAGTGATGGCGATTGAAAATTCAATTGCCGGGAGTATTCTTCAAAACTATTCACTGATACGTGATTATCATCTGCGTGTTATCGGCGAAATCTATATCCATATTCAGATGAACCTGATGGCTCTTCCCGGTGTCAGGAAGAAGGACATCAAGGAGATCTATTCACACCCAGTTTCATTCCTTCAATGTGCCGAGTATTTGGAGAAATATTTTCCGAATGTCGAAACAAAGGAACTTGGGGATAATGCGGCTGTTGCAAAATTGATTGCGAAGGAAAAGATTACTTATGCCGCAGCAATTAGTAATCTAAGATCAGCTGAGCTTTATGGTCTTGAAGTACTTGAAAGAGGAGTAGAATCGAATAAGAAAAACTATACACGATTTCTGATCCTGGCCAAACATGCTGTCGCATCTGTTGAAGCCAATAAAGCTTCCATTTGTTTTGAAGTGGGTCACTTTCATGGCGCTTTGGCTAAAGTATTGAATACATTTGCTGAGCATGAAATTAACCTGACCAAGATTCAATCATTGCCAATTATCGGAAAACCCAATGAATATTCATTTCACGTTGATGTTGAATGGGATTCGATTGCAAATTACGAGAAAGCAATACACAAAGTTTTAAAGAATGTTTCCAGTCTTGCAATACTAGGAGAATATGTAAGGGGAGAAGTATCTATACACAACCAATAAATATTAGTTATGAATAAAGTAGCTATTTTTTACGGACCGGAGAACGGAGCTGTTCATCGTGTAGCCAAATTATTGGCATCGAAAATTGAAAATCAAAAGCCGGATCTGATTCATGTCAATGAATCAACAGCAGATGATCTGGCTCGTTATGATACCATCATTTTCGGGATCTCGACAATCGGTCGCGATACCTGGGATCAGAAATTTGGAAATGTTGATTGGTCCAAATTTATGCCAACTGTTTCATCATTCGACTTTACTGGAAAGAAAGTGGCCATTTTTGGTCTGGGAGATCATATCACTTATGCCTATCACTTTGTCAATTCAATGGGGATTCTTGCCAAACTCGTTATAAAAAACGGGGGTCAACTATTGGGAAAAGTAAGTCCTGATGGTTATACTTTTCAGGATTCTGAAGCCCTTGAAGGTGGACTCTTTCTTGGATTACCACTTGATGAAGACTTTGAACCTGAACTGACTGAAGAACGTTTGAGTGGCTGGGTGGAACAATTAAACAAGGAGTTTTGAACCAGTTTAGCCAAATGAATACGCCCATCAACAGCGAAGTAGTTGAGCGTAAAATAGAAGAACTCGAAGTCCCCGAAATCGGGAATGCTTCGATCAGGGAAATTGTTCAGCTGGTGAGTAGCATCGAAGCTGTTACTGGTGACCGTTATATCCGTATGGAGATGGGTGTTCCGGGTCTTCCACCTGCAAAAGTTGGTGTTGAAGCTGAAATAGAAGCGTTACGAAATAATGTTGCATCTGCCTATCCACGTATTGATGGTATTCAACCTCTGAAAGACGAAACATCACGTTTTGTAAAGCTTTTCATGAATATCGATGTCAAACCCGAAGGTTGTATCCCGACTGTTGGTTCAATGGAAGGAAGTTATGCGGCTTTTTTGGTTTCTGCAAGTTGCAGGAAAGAGCGCGATACAGCATTGTTTATCGATCCCGGATTTCCTGTTCAGAAACAACAGTTACTGGTGATGGGACAGAAATATGAAACTTTTGATGTGTTCGATTTTCGAGGCGAGAAATTGCGGGCAAAGCTCGATTCCTATCTTTCGAAAGGACATATTAGTTGCATTGTTTATTCAAATCCAAATAATCCGTCGTGGATCTGTTTTAATGACGAAGAACTCCGTATTATTGGTGATCTTTCCAATCAGTACGATGTTGTCATCATTGAGGATCTTGCTTATTTTGGAATGGATTTCAGACAAGATCTTTCCCGTCCCGGAATTCCCCCATATCAGGCTTCGGTTGCCAATTACACTGGTAACTATATTTTAATGATTTCCAGTTCAAAGGTTTTTTCATATGCTGGTCAGCGTATTGGCATGCTGGTTATTTCTGATGCTTTATATCACCGTCATTTCCCTTACCTCGAAGAGCGATTAAAAGTTCATGGGTTTGGCAATGCAATTGTTCATAGGGCATTGTATTCATTGACTTCAGGTACTTCCCACTCATCACAATATGCATTAGCTGCAATGTTTAAAGCAGCATGCGATGGCACTTTCAACTTCATCGAAGATGTTAAAGAGTATGGCGAAAAGGCGAAGGTCATGAAAAAGCTGTTTGTTGAAAACGGGTTTAAAATTGTCTATGATAATGATCTTGGTCAGCCGGTCGGTGATGGGTTTTACTTTACCATTGGGTATCCCGGAATGACTGGTTCGGTGCTTTTGCATAAATTACTGTATTATGGAATCAGCGCTATCTCTCTGAGCAATACAGGTAGTACAAAAGAAGGACTAAGGGCTTGTGTTTCGCATGTGAAGAGAGACCAGTTCGGTGATTTGGAAATCAGACTAAAACAATTTCATGCTGATTATCATGTGGAATCAGAATAGGTATGATTACGTTTGCAGTCTCAAACTAAATTAGAGAGAGTCAATAACTAAATAAACACCAGATAAAGATGGCAAAAGTCCGAGGCGCAGTAGTTGTCGATACCGAAGTATGCAAAGGATGCAACCTTTGTGTAGTTGCTTGTCCTACACAAACTTTGGCGCTGAATCGCAATGTAAACAGTAAGGGATACCATTATTCGTATATGGAAAATCCCGAAAACTGTACGGGTTGTACAAATTGTTCCGCAGTTTGCCCCGACAGTTGCATCACCGTTTACCGCGTTAAAATCGAATCGTAAAATATTAGAAAATCCTGAATATGGCTGAGTTAAGATTAATGAAAGGGAACGAGGTAATTGCTGAAGCGGCAATCCGTTGCGGATGCGATGCGTATTTCGGCTACCCGATTACCCCGCAATCCGAAGTGATGGAGACTTTAATGGCTCAGCGTCCCTGGGAGGAAAGTGGAATGGTTGTTTTACAAGCCGAAAGTGAAATTGCCTCCATTCATATGGTTTATGGAGCTGCTGGTTCCGGAAAACGTGTGATGACATCTTCATCGAGTCCTGGTATCAGCCTGATGGCAGAAGGAATTTCCTATATGGCAGGCGCCGAATTGCCTTGCGTGATTGTAAATGTACAGCGTGGCGGGCCGGGTCTCGGAACCATTCAACCATCTCAGGCAGATTATAACCAGGCAACTAAAGGTGGTGGACATGGAGATTATTCTTTAGTTGTACTCGCTCCAGCTTCAGTACAAGAGATGCACGATTTCGTAGTCCTTGGTTTTGAACTTGCGTTTAAGTATCTCACTCCGGTGATGATTCTTGCCGATGGCGTTATCGGTCAGTTGATGGAGAAAGTAGTATTGATTGATCAGCGTCCCCGCTGGACGAATGAGCAAATTGCTGAAATATCAGGAAGTTGGTCTACAACAGGCAAAGCAAAAAATCGTAAAAAACATGTGATCACATCTTTAGAGATGGACTCTTACATCATGGAACGGAACAACCTGAGACTTCAGGAAAAATACGATCAGATGAAAGCGGAAGAAGTCCGGTTTGAAGCAATTGAATGTGACGATGCTGAATATATAATGGTGGCTTTTGGATCAGCAGCCAGAATTTGTCAGAAAACAGTGCAAATTGCCCGTAAAAAAGGGATAAAGGTTGGTTTGATCCGTCCGATCACATTATTCCCGTTCCCGGAGAAAATCATTGCGGAATACGCCACGAAAGTGAAAGGTTTTCTATCGGTTGAATTCAACGCCGGTCAAATGGTACACGATATTCGTTTGGCAGTCAATGGGAAGACCAAGGTGGAATATTTTGGTAGAATGGGAGGTATTGTTCCTACACCCGACGAGGTTGAGGCTGCACTTGAACACAAACTTATAAGAGGATAATTATGTCTGTAGTAGCTGATAGAATTAACGAAATAATAAAACCGGAAAATCTGGTTTATGCAAAATCGCCGCTTCTGAACGACGATATCATGCATTATTGTCCCGGATGTAGTCATGGGGTTGTTCACCGACTCATTGCAGAGGTGATTGACGAAATGGGAATACAGGAACAAACAATTGGCGTTTCACCTGTCGGATGTGCTGTATTTGCTTATAATTACATCGACATCGACTGGCAGGAAGCGGCTCACGGTCGCGCACCCGCAGTTGCAACAGGAATTAAAAGGGTAATGCCGGAGAAAGTTGTTTTCACTTATCAGGGTGATGGCGATTTGGCGGCCATTGGAACTGCTGAGACTTTTCATGCTGTGAATCGTGGCGAAAATATCGTGATGATCTTTATCAACAACGCTATTTACGGCATGACGGGAGGACAAATGGCGCCAACAACATTGATAGGGCAGGTTACAGCAACAACTCCCAATGGAAGAGATGTTGATTTAAATGGCTATCCATTGAGAATTACTGAATTATTGGCACAGTTGCCAGGCGCAGCTTATGTAACACGTCAGAGTGTTCAGAATCCGGCTGCAGTTCGGAAAGCAAAAAAGGCGATCCGCAAAGCATTCGAAATTCAGGCGATGAAAAAAGGAACTGCGTTTGTTGAAGTTGTTTCTACTTGCAGTTCAGGGTGGAAGTTGAATCCTGTTGAATCAAATAAATGGATGGAAGAGAATATGTTTCCTCAATATCCGTTGGGTGATTTGAAAGATAGTTCACGTGCTGATGCCGGTTTATACAGTATCAAGGGTTAATTCTATTTTAAACAAGACTGAAAATGACTGAAGAAATCATAATAGCAGGATTTGGAGGACAAGGGGTTCTTTCGATGGGAAAAATTCTTGCTTACTCTGGTGTAATGCAGGATCAGGAAGTAGCCTGGTTCCCTTCATATGGTCCCGAAATGAGAGGTGGTACGGCAAATGTTACGGTTATCATCAGCGATGAACGGATAAGTTCACCGATTCTGCACGAATTTGATACTGCCATTATCTTAAACCAACAATCGATGACCAAATTTGAATCACGTGTAAAAGCTGGTGGAACACTTATTTATGACCCAAATGGAATTGTGAATCATCCATCCAGAAAAGATATCAATATATTAAGAGTTGAAGGTTCGCGATTGGCAGTTGAAATGGGCAATACGTTAACATTTAATATGATCGTTCTTGGTGCTTTTTTAAAGGCGAAACCGGTCATCAAACTTGAAAATGTGAAAAAAGGGCTGGAGAAATCTTTGCCAGAGCGTCATCATAAATTGATTCCGTTGAACCTTGAAGCCATCAAAGTAGGACAGGAAAACCTTGAAGTGGTTCAAACGGTATAAGAATCAGACTGGTATCGGTTTTTAGATTCGTTTGTAGAGACGCACGGCCGGGCGTCTCTACAAATGTAGCCAAACTTACAGTTGTTTTCTTTAGATAATCCCCTGGTCAATCTGCCAGATGATATATTCAATCATGCGGTCTTCGTTGGTAGCATCGTATTCCGATTTCAGGTTGTGCCCAAAGATACGGGCAACACTTTGCCAGATAAATGCACTGAATCCCCCTTTAAACTCTTTGATAATTTCGAATGACGATTTGCCGGTTTCGCGGTCAATCAGTTTAATCAAGATACGTCCTTGAGAAACTGTCATTGATCGGATTTCGGGTTCGTATTCGGCAAATAATTCTTTTTCAATATTCTTGACGTAGGTTTTTCGCTCACGTTCTGACTTAAAACTCAAATAAACCTTGTTGTATTCTGCGATCTTTTTTGCAGCAAGCTTGGCAATGGGATAGACTTTTTTAACTTTCAGCTCCAATGCAGTGTATTGCCGAAACTGTTTGGAAGGCATGTCCTGGGCTTGCGGATAAATTAAAATCTCGGGTAATGTAATGTGAAGTATCGAATCAGGAATTGTAGTAATATCTTTATCATCATAGTGGTATGGAGGAAGGTCTTTGACCTGACCAACTCCTGAAAAGGGCAACCACAAAACCACTAAAAAACTCATCCATTTTAACATCACCTCTACTGTATTATTCGATGTCAAAAGTAGTAAACGATCAGATAGGCGGTATTGTTTGAAGGATTATTAAATTTCGAACTTTAGGAACCCCCAATTTATAAAACAATATCTTTGTGAACAATTTGATTAAACCTAATGACGAGCATATATAATGGAAAAAATTAATGTTGGAATAGCCTCCGAAATAGGCGTATTAGAAGGAGTTATCCTTCACACGCCAGGTCATGAAGTAGAGAATATGACCCCTGAGAATGCCCAAAGGGCGCTTTATAGTGATATTTTAAATCTGTCTGTTGCAACAAAAGAATACGTTCAATTAAAAGGTGTACTTGAAAAAGTGACCCGGACTTTCGAAGTAAGGGATCTTTTAAGAGAAACTCTTGCCGATGATTCAGTTAAAGAGGATCTCGTGCGCAGGATTTGCACACAGGAAGATGCGGTAGCAGAAACCGAGTTTTTATTAAACACTTCTGCCTCATTACTGACCAGTCAACTGATTGAAGGTTTAGTGCTCCGGCGCGATAACCTGACACGCTTTTTAAGCAATGAACGTTATTCGATGCGACCTTTGCATAATTTCCTTTTTACACGCGACGCCTCCATGACCGTTTGGGACGAGGTTCTGATCGGTAAAATGGCCAGTAAAGTTCGTGAGCGCGAGACATTGATCATGGAAGCCATCTTCAAAAGCCACCCTGCTTTCGGTGTTAAAACAATCAATCCTGCAGTACTTCCCGGCAATTCGGGTAGTTTTCCGAATGCTACAATCGAAGGGGGCGATGTACTGATTGCCAGCGAAGATGTTTTGGTGATTGGAACAGGTTCACGGACCTCTACCCAGGGGATCGATTATCTTATTGAAGTGATCAAGGCAAAGAAAACAAGTCTGAAGCATATCATTGTGCAGGAACTTCCCGACAGTCCTGAATCATTTATCCATCTCGATATGACCTTCACGTTCCTCGATAAAGATGCTTGCATGGTTTACGATCCTTTAATTCTCAAAAACAATAAATTTCATACGATCCATATTACAATCGATAACGGAAAGGTTACGGGTATTAAACAGCGAAAGAACGTATTGAAAGCGCTGAACAGCATCGGATTTAATCTCGATCCTGTGTTTTGCGGAGGCAACAAGGATCTGTGGATCATGGAGCGCGAGCAGTGGCACAGCGGCGCTAATTTCTTTGCCTATGCGCCCGGTAAAGTGATTGGTTACGAGCGGAATGACTATACACTCGAAGATATGAACAAGCATGGTTTCGAGATTATCAGGGCCATCGATTTTATCGGAGGTAAAGTCAATCCCAACGATTACCCAAAAGCAGTAATCACAATTCCGGGTTCCGAACTTGCCAGGGGCGGAGGTGGTGCAAGGTGTATGACAATGCCTTTTAGCCGGCAGAAGGTTGACTGGACGCTTTAAAAGGTATTATTCTGATATAATGATGCGTAAAATAAATAACGACGAACTAACCCGGCTTACGGTCGATGATTTCAAGGCCGCAGATAAAATGCCGATTGTGGTGATATTGGATCATGTGAGGAGCAGTAATAACGTAGGTTCAGTATTCCGCACTTCCGATGCATTGCTTGTCAGCAAGATTTGCATTTGCGGAATTACAGCAATTCCTCCCGATAAGGAGATCCATAAAACAGCACTTGGCGCTGAGAATACCGTTGCATGGGAATACTTTAAAACAACAGAAGAGGCAGTGGAAATCTTACGGAAAGAAGGATATACGATCATTGCCATCGAACAGGTTGAAGGGAGTATTTCATTGCACGATTTCCTTCCTGTTAAGGATGAGAAGCTGGCGCTTATCTTCGGAAATGAGGTCAAGGGTGTGCAACAGGAGGTTGTAAACCTATGTGATAAAACGATTGAAATACCGCAATTCGGAACCAAACACTCTTTTAATATTGCCGTAAGCGCAGGAATTGTGCTTTGGGATTTATTTAATAAACTGAAGCATTCATGAAGGTGTTTGTTATTAAATTTTCAGTAAGGTTGCCTTAATAAGGCAAGGTCGAATTGATTTCAGGCGAGGTTGCCTTAAAAAGGCAAGGTCGAATTAATTTCAGTAAGGTTGCCTTAAAAAGGGATGGTCGAATTGGTTTTCAGGCGAGGTTCCCTTAAAAAGGGATGGTCGAATTGGTTTTCAGGCGAGCTTGCCTTAAAAAGGGATGGTCGAATTGGTTTTCAGGCGAGCTTGCCTTAAAAAGGGATGGTCGAATTGATTTCAGGCGAGCTTGCCTTAAAAAGGGATGGTCGAATTGATTTCAGGCGAGGTTGCCTTAAAAAGGCAAGGGCGAATTAGTTTTCAGGCGAGCTTGCCTTAAAAAGGGATGGTCGAATTGATTTCAGGCGAGGTTGCCTTAAAATGCAAGGGCCAAATTTCTATTAACCATTGCAATTTGTCTGTGTCGAACTGGCGTTGTCGAATATCCAGTTTCGTTTTCATCTTTTGCTACTTATGTTTTTTTGTCTAAAGTTCAAACTTTCAACTTGGGGAATCATTCTAATTAACCAGTTTAAGTTTCAATGCTACAACATCCCCGAAAAATAGGCAATTAGTTTTGCAGAAGGGACAAATATGATTTGTGCAACCAAAGTTCCAATAACCCGTGCAATAACCATATAGACAATATACTTGCGAAACACAGACTCCTTGCATTTGCCCAGTACAACTTCATCGGTCATAATCGACAAATAGGGATCAATAAAAACGAAAAGTAAAATCGTTGCAAATCCATTAATTACCGATGATAAGGTGCTGGAAGTTGTTCTTAAATCGGGATTAAGATAACCTGCATAAAGCGATGAAATCACGCCAACCGTAATGATTGCAACAGCTATGACATTCATCAAAAAAACCTTCCATGGAAAATCATATCCGAAGTCAATTTGGGTTATATTCCGTTTGTCAGGAATAACAAGGCTTTCCTTGATATAGGAAATGCCGCCATTGGTAAAACCGTGAAACAATGTTTTTGGAACAGATTTGTATACACTAAACCGGGTCACCGCAACCGATAAAATCCGTTGAAAAGTAGGAATTAATAGTCCTCCGACAATTGTTGCGATTGTGCAGGAAAAGATGATCAGTTGAAATTCAAATAAATTACTTTCGACTCCTGAATTGATGTTTTTTTCAATCGAACTGGCAAGCAACGGTGCCTGAAACCCATTGGCCGTTCTTGAAATCAACACTAATATATTGAACAATGCAAATGAAACGGCAATCCTGCCTGTCCTAATTCCAACAATCCTGACAGAATAGGAGAGTGTAGTGATTCGGTTAATCAAAAATGTAAGAATGATTACAAGAATAATGGGAGTGTTCATAAGTTATTGCGCTATTGTATTCGGTGTCATTTTCTTATTATGCTTGTATGGTATAAATACAATACAAGTTGCGATTCCTCAAATACAGTTTTACGCAAACTGATCAAGCAATTCAATTCTTTTTTTGATAGGTGGATGTGTTGAAAAGAAGTTACTCAATGAAAATTTCTTCTCTTTAGGTTGCGGATTCTCGATAAAGAGTTGGGCAACATCGCGACGCTGTACTGCTTCGATGAACGGATCCTGGTCAATCTTGCGCAAAGCATTTGCGAGGGCATAAGGTTTGCGTGTCATCTCGGCGGCACCCGCGTCGGCCATGTATTCCCTTGATCTTGAAATGCCGAAACTGAGCAGAATAGCAATCAGGTAGCAGACAGCCGATATTACAATCGCGATCAAAATAACCACGCCTCCGTTCTTGTTGTTTCTCCCCCGGGAGAATGCACCAAACTGCAAACTTCGGAGTGCCATCTGGGCAATAAAAGCAAAGATGCCAACAAAGATGATGGAGATAATCATGAGCCTGACATCGCGGTTACGGATATGTGAAAGTTCATGGGCAATAACTCCTTCGAGTTCATCGTCATCGAGTTTATCGATGATTCCACGAGAAAGCGAAACAGAGTAGGTGCTTTCGTTGATTCCGCTTGCAAAGGCATTGAGCGAATCATCTTCAATCACAAAGATCTGCGGGATCTTCATCCCTTTTGACATGCAAAGGTTTTCGACAAGGTTATAGACCAGCTTGTTCTCCATACGTTCAAGGGGTTTCGATCCTGTTGCCATCCTGATTATCGAGTTGTGGAAAAACCAGGCAATGACAAACCATACCGATGTGCCTATGATGACAAACGGCACAACGTTGGTAAACGTCTCGTTAATTACCTGCGGATCGTGTTGTCTTGAAGAGATGTATAGAAAGGCATAAACCATCCCGAGTAAAACAAGCGGAAACGCAATCACCAGGAGAACACTGTTGAAATTGTTTCTCCTGATTTGTGTCTATATACCGACGTAAGTCATCAGTTAAAACTGATTTTGGGTGGTTCTTGTATGTTTGTCCGCTCTGTACCCAGATCGAACATCGTTTCGCGACGGAAGCCGAAGTTATTGGCAATAAGGTTTGAAGGGAATGTTTCGATCCCTGTATTGTACTCGGTGGTAGCTGCATTGAAATACCTGCGGACGGCAGCCAGTTTGTTTTCGATGTCGCTTAACTCTTCCTGAAGTTGCTGGAAGTTTTGGTTGGCTTTCAGGTCGGGATATGCTTCAACCGATACCTTTAATCCCTGTAAAGTGAAAGTGAGTTGCGTTTCCGTCTTAATCTTTTCATCAATTGTAGTAGCGCCCATTGCGGCAGTTCTTGCTTCTGTAACACGCATCAATAACTCTCTTTCGTGCGTTGCATAACCTTTTACTGTCTCTACAAGTTGAGGAACCAGGTCGTGCCTTTGACGGAGTTGCACATCAATATCAGCAAAAGCATTTTGCCTTGTATTGCGCAGACGGACGAGGCAGTTATAAATGCCAATCAGCCAGGAAACAATTACAGCAATAACTAACAGAATAATATAGGCCATCTTAAAATGGATTAACCTGAGTTCGATATAAAAAAGTGGTAAAATATTTGGAGAACATAAGGATTGTTTGTATATTAATACGCTGAAATACAATAATATACATTTAAAAACAATTCCTATGTTGATAGACTCAAAATTAGTCGATATTTTCTTCTATACAGATGAATTTTGCAAGGATTTTAGTAAAACATTGGAGGGAGCTCAACTGCGCTCCGACAACGCTAAAAAGAGCCGCAATAAGCCTTGCAAACTTTCAGATTCAGAGGTGATAACGATATCAATCGCTTTTCATTTAGGTGGTTATCGTAATCTAAAACACTTTTATACTCAGTATGTGCAAGTTCATCTAACAAATGAATTTCCTGAAACAGTTTCTTATAACCGATTTGTTGAACTCCAGCAAAAAGCACTTTCGCCAATGGTTATATTCTTGAAGATGATGAGATTGGGTTCCTGTACTGGGATATCATTTGTTGATGCAACCGCATTGAGAGTTTGCAACAATAAAAGAATTTTCAACCATAAAGTTTTTGATGGAATCGCTCAGAGAGGAAAATCAACGATGGGTTATTTCTTTGGTTTTAAGCTTCACTTGGTCATTAACGACAAGGGGGAGATACAGAATTTTGTAATTACTCCTGGGAATGTCGATGATCGTGAACCCCTTAAAAATGATAGATTTCTCGAAAAAATTTATGGAAAACTCTTTGCCGATAAAGGATATATTGGGCAGAAACTCTTTGAACGATTATTTATTGAAGGTATACAACTGATTACTGGTTTAAAAAGGAACATGAAGAATTGTCTTATGTCGATGAATGACAAGATATTACTTAGAAAAAGATCAATTATCGAAACAATTAATAATGAATTAAAGAACATCTGTCAAATTGAGCATTCCCGACACCGATCCTTTGGAAATTTTCTGACAAATCTTATTTCTGGATTGTTAGCATATTCTTTCCTTCCTAAAAAACCAGCAATAAAATAAGATGTTGAACCTAATTATGGACAATTAGCTCTATTTTAAGCATCGCTTATTTCGAACTCAGGTTATTAGGTGATGAAAGCCACAAAATTAGAATTTTAGGAGAATATTCCGATATCTTACTTACGTTTTAATACCACAAAGAAAGATGTCGCCGATCCAGTTCGTATAAACGACAGTGTCGGGAGTTGCGAACTGCGCAATATTGGTCTGGCAATGGAGAGCAGATTTAAATTGTAATCCCTGCCAGATTGCTTGTTTGTGAAATATCCAATGATTGGATAATCATCGTTTATAATGTTTGGATGAATCTTCATGTTTGATATATACACAAAATAGATTACCCTATCTATTGAAAACAAAAACGGTTTTATATATGTTTGATGTTGGAAAAAGAGTGAATTCACATTTAAATTAATTAATATGAACCGACTAATTGGAGAGATGCCCAAAATAGGCATCAGACCAGTGATAGATGGCAGGCTTCAGGGTGTGCGGGAATCGCTGGAAGTGCAGACAATGAATATGGCAAAAGCTGCTGCCAAGCTTATTTCAGAGAACCTTCGTTTCTCCAATGGAGAAAAGGTGCAGTGTGTAATTGCAGACCATACCATTGGTGGTGTTGCCGAGGCTGCCATGTGTGCCGATAAATTTGCCCGTGCAGGAGTTGGGGTATCGCTGACAGTTACACCATGCTGGTGTTACGGTACCGAAGTGATGGATACAGATCCCTTGATTCCAAAGGCTGTATGGGGTTTTAACGGGACAGAACGTCCGGGAGCTGTTTACCTGGCTGCTGCTTTGGCAGGATATGCACAGAAAGGGTTACCTGCATTTGGTATCTATGGCCGCGATGTGCAGGATTCAGGCGATACCTCTATTCCAGAGGATGTAAAAGAAAAAGTACTTCAGTTTGCCAATGCAGGTCTTGCTGTGGCTCAAATGAGAAATAAGTCATACCTTTCGATTGGTGGTATGTCGATGGGGATTGCCGGGTCGTATGTCGATCAGGAGTTTTTCCTCGATTACCTTGGGATGCGTACCGAAGTGGTTGATATGTCTGAATTTATTCGCCGTTCTGAACGGGGAATTTATGATCATGCCGAGTTTGAAAAAGCCCTTGCCTGGGTGAAGAAAAACTGCAAAATAGGGGCTGATCTCAACGACCCCGATAAACAGCTTACTCCCGAACGTAAAGCCTGGGAGTGGGAGATGGTGGTTAAGATGACCTTGATTGCCCGCGACCTCATGATTGGTAATCCGAAACTGGCAGAGCTGGGATTTGGAGAAGAAGCGCTTGGGCACAATGCGATCGCAGGCGGATTCCAGGGCCAACGTCAGTGGACAGATCATTTCCCGAATGGCGACTTTATGGAGGCAATTCTGAACTCTTCATTCGACTGGAATGGCATCCGTGAAGCATTTGTGGTAGCCACCGAAAACGATTCATTAAACGGTGTTGCGATGTTGTTTGGACACCTGTTAACCAATACTGCCCAGATATTTTCGGATGTTCGTACTTATTGGAGTCCCGATGCTGTCGAACGTGTTACGGGTAAAAAACTCACCGGAAAAGCAGCCAACGGAATTATTCACCTGATTAACTCCGGTTCAACAACCCTTGATGCAACTGCAAAACAGCAGAAAGATGGCCAGCCTGCGATGAAACCTTTCTGGGAAATTACAGAAGGTGAAGCCCAAGCTTGTCTTGATGCAACCGACTGGGCTGCTGCCAGTCTTGGTTATTTCCGGGGAGGGGGCTATTCATCTCATTTCAAAACAGAAGGGGAGATGCCAGTCACCATGTCGCGTGTGAACCTGATCAAAGGGATCGGTCCGGTACTTCAGATTGCTGAAGGATGGACCATCGATTTGCCGAAGGATGTTCATGAAGTCCTCGATGTACGCACCGATCCGACCTGGCCAACAACATGGTTTGCACCACGTTTGACTGGCAAAGCACCTTTTGCCGATGTTTATAGCGTGATGGCCAACTGGGGTGCCAATCATGGTGCAATCAGTTACGGACATATTGGTGCCGATCTGATCTCGCTTGCTGCCATGCTTCGTATCCCGGTTTGTATGCACAATGTTCCCGAAGAAAAAGTATTCCGCCCTGCAGTCTGGAATGCATTTGGAATGGATAAGGAAGGTTCCGATTACCGTGCCTGCGACTCTTATGGCCCGGTTTACGGAAAGACAAAATAGCAGATAGAATTATAAATTGCCGATCCGGCGGTTGGCCTTCGATATTTAATTATCGGAGGCTGATTGCCGGATCTTTTGCGTTAATGAAAACCAATTCTGACTAAGCTTATCAGTTTTTTCATTAAAGAAATAGTATCAGGGTTGATGTTCTGAAGTCTATCAAGAAATAAATATTTTTTTGCGATTTTCATGTGATAAAATGTGTAACAAAATCAACTTTTAAGCGTCTATTCTATTATAACAATCGAGCTATGAAACGAGCATGTTCGCTAGTCACAACCACGGATGAGAATTTCACATGCGAGTTCCGTCCGGCTTTTAAAAACAAATTATAAACGGATGAAAAGGAAACATTTTCAATTAGTCGGAGTTATTGCAGTACTTAATATACTGCTTATGTCCTGCATGTTTATTGGACCTTCCGTAAAGGGAAACGGGAACGTTAAGGAAGAAGTCAGGCAGGTTGGTGAATTCGACCAGATTAAAGTTAGCAGGGGAATGAATGTTTACATTACACAAGGAAGTCCTGCCAAGGTCGTTGTAATTGCCGACAGCAATCTTCACGAACTGATCGAAACCAAAGTTGAGGGTGGTGTGCTAAAGATTACTACCAAAGAAAATATTAGGTGGGCCGAAGAGAAGAAGGTGATGGTAACCGTTGAGAAACTGACAGGTGTTGGTGCCAATTCAGGCGGAAATGTCTGGTCACAAACGCAAATTAAGTCGGATAATCTGAAATTGGGGGCGAATTCGGGTGCCAACCTCACATTGGATGTTGATGCTGGCACGCTCAGTGCTGATTGTTCATCTGGTGCCAATATTAAACTTTCGGGAATGGCGAAAGCGGCTGAATTGGAAACTTCATCAGGTGCAAACCTCAAAGGTGAAAAACTGAAAACTGAACAGTGTAAAATGAGCGCATCGAGCGGCGGAAATGTCTCTTCAACAGTAACGGATAAACTGGACGCCCATGCCTCAAGTGGAGGTAATGTTGTGTATTACGGTGAGCCCGCTTCAACCAATGTTAAATCATCCTCGGGCGGAAATATCCATCACAAACAATAATAATCAATTCCAGGAAAATGAAAACAATCAGGCTATTTGCTTTACTGCTTATTGCGGGGGCTTTATTTCAGAGTTTATCCTTACATGCCACACTCTCAAACGACGGACGCCAGACACGTGAGATTTCCGGATTCCATGGTATTTCAGTGAGCAACGGAATCGATCTGAACCTCACTCAGAAACATGTAGAGGAAGTCTTTGTTGAGGCAAATTCAGACGACCTGGATAAAATAATCACAAAGGTTGAAGATGGTATCCTGAAAATTTATATCAAGGATAGATCTTGGTTTGGGCTGAACTGGAACAAGCAACCGCGAAAAGTGTTTGTTTCGTTTAAAACCCTTGATCAACTTGATGTTTCGGCAGGTTCTGATGTAAATTCAGCGTCGGTTTTAAAACTTGGCAAACTTACTCTTCATGTCAGCAGCGGATCGGATGTGAAACTTGAACTTGATGCCGACGAACTTTATGTTGATTCAAGCAGCGGATCAGATGTTTCTTTGAACGGGAGAGCGGAAGTTGCAGAAGTCAGTGCATCAAGCGGAAGCGATATTACTGCAGGGGATCTTGAAACTAAAAAATGTACCGCCAATGTTTCAAGCGGATCTGATATCAATATTAAGGTAACCCAGGAATTGAACGCTGATGCGAGCAGCGGTGGCGATATTAACTATTCAGGCAATCCAAAGGTGAAAAACATTAAGGAATCAAGTGGTGGCGATGTAAATGGAAGATAACAGGTATTGTTCCTGCATAAAGTTTAACAGGCGCTGAAAACCTGCTAAAGTGAGCGAGTTAGGGAAAAAGGTCAGAAAACATTTTGCTTTCTGGCCTTTATCATGATATTAGGGGAAGAAGTAACAGTTATTTCACAGATTATTATCCACTCGAAATTTGAAACTACGTTGACAGATGGTTCGTTATACTGTATAAACATTAAAAATTTCTCCTTGGTCGATTCAGCAGTTTTGGATATATTTGTTCCTGCAAATTCTGTTTGTTATTCAGGGAATCTGGCCCAAACATCATATTGCAAATTTGAGCCGTTTCAGAGATTTTTTTAAGGATATTATTTAATGACAATCCAAGTTTTAATCTGACAAGTTGCTTTAAATAAATTAGATATGGAAAAGTTTACATTAGAGGATGACATAAAAGTTTTTTGTGAAACAGCAAAATCCTTCCCTGATGGAATTATAAAAGCACACCAGGAATTAGAGTCGATCCTTACCTGCTCCAAACAAAGGAGATATTTTGGGATTTCGAGCCGTAATGCAAAAGGGATTATTACATACGATGCGGCTGCAGAAGAAATATACCAGGGAGAAGCCGAAGAATTAGGTTGTGAGAAATTTGTAATCGAAAGCGGTCAATATATTAGTTTGCTGATTGAAAATTACGCCAGCGATATCCCTGCTATTGGCAAGGCGTTTCAACAACTCACTGATTATCCTGATACCGACCCTCAAGGCTATTGTATCGAATGGTATTTAAATGAAACGGACGTCCTATGTATGGTCCGATTAAACAGTTAAGTCTCAATTAAAATAGCAACACCGTTTTTTACTTCACATTAAAGATCATATGGCGTCAGTTAAAATGAAGGTTTCCCTTGGCTATTTTACACTTACGCTACTAGCTGCACTAATGGTCTGGGTTACTTATTCCGAAATACTTCACTACTCAACCGAGAAGGTCGATTTTAACCCGGTAAATAATAAATTCATCTACATTAATAATATTCTGACCAATCTTTACCAGGCTGAAGGAATGGAAAGAAGTTATGTGCAAACGAGGCAAAAACCCCAATTCCTGGACTACCTGAAACTAATGGATACCATTAGCATGCAGATTGATACGCTAGCTTTAATGGTAAACTCGCCCATTCAGCAAATGCACACGGATAGCATTAAAAAACTCCTGCTTGTAAAACAGCAAAACCTTAAAGAATTATCGGCGATCAAAAAAAATAATTCATCTACAGCACGTTATCAGCAAGCATTAAACAAATTAGTAGACGGGAAAGATTCAATTAGCCATTTTATGACGGTTTACAGAAACGTTTCAACAAACCGGGACTCTGTTTACGTAAAGCAAAAAAAGAAAAAGTTCTTCGAACGCCTCGCAAATGTATTTAATAAGCAAAACGCGGCGGATTCAAATCTTCGGGTATTGACAACCCAGTCTGTCAGGGTTGACAGCCTGATCGATCCAACGAATCCGATCGATACGATCGCCCGTTATATATCGTCTGTCATGAACGAAATCAGAAATGACAGTCTCGCCTTCGATAATCGTTTAAAACTGAAGGAACAGGAAGTATTGGCCAACGATCGTACAATTACGATGCAGTTGCGTCAAATGCTTTCAATTATAGAGAATGATGAATTGGTCAGTTCATTCGAGAAAGTGAAGGCACAACAAAGCCGGGTTGAAAAGAAAACCTGGTTGATTATCCTGGTTGGCGGTTTTGCACTCATTACAATCATCTTCTTTTTAGTAAATATCCTGAGAGATATTACCAAAAGCCAGCACTACCGTCGGCGCCTCGAAGAAGAGAAGGCTTATACTGAATTGTTGCTGAAGAGCAAAGAGCAATTTATGCTGAGTCTTACACATGATTTGAAATCGCCCTTAAGCTCAATTATCGGTTTTACAGGAATTATGCAAGAAGAGGGTGGTATCTCTGCCCGACACCAAAAGTACCTGCAAAATATCAGCAAGTCCTCTAATCATATTCTGAACCTGATCAATAGCCTGCTCGATCTGGCACGGCTTGAAACAGGGAAGTTGACGGTTGACCGCATTCCGTTCATTTTAAAGCCGCTGATGGATGATATTGTGGAAGGTTTCCGGCCACAGGCCATAGCAAAAGATATTGATTTGAAGTTTCAGTTCAATAGCTCGCCAGTTGTTGTCTACATAGGTGATCCCATGCGGATTACGCAGATATTAGGTAACCTGATTTCGAATGCACTGAAGTTTACTGAAAAGGGGCAAGTTTCGATTGCCGTTTCTTTGATTGGTTCGAATGAAAAGAGTGACCAGATCCAGATAGAGGTGGCCGATACAGGGATAGGTGTTTCAGAAGAAAACAACAGGCGGATTTTTGAAGAATTTGCCAGGGTCGCAACTTCAAGGCAGTATGAGGGTACTGGCCTTGGGCTGACAATCACACAGAAACTGGTCTATTTATTGAAAGGGACCATCAATCTTAAAAGTAAAGTTGGTGAAGGCAGCCTCTTTACAATCGTCCTGCCATTTGAAAAAGGAGAGCAACTTCCGGTAAATTCTCCTGCTATAATCAGCGATCAATTTCCGGATATAAAAGCAGAAATTAGTGGAAAAATAGTTTGGCTTATTGATGACGATGAAACGCTTCTTGAAATGACTTCTGCCATATTAAACGCAGCAGGAATGGAAGTACATGCCTTTTGCAATCCTGAAGAAGCCATCCGTTCATTTGAAAAAGGGTGCGCCAACCTGCTGATCACAGATATTCAAATGCCAGTTATCAATGGAGTTGAGGTATTGAAACAAATTCTGATAAAAAATGGCGGCCCGTTTACAGCTATTGCTGTTTCAGGAAGCAAACTGGAAGATAACGAAATTGCAGGGTTCTCGGCCTTCGTTCAAAAACCTTTTCAACCTCAGACATTACTTGATGCCATATCGGGACAAATAAAAAGTACAGCGGTAAGTGATCCACCAAAAGGATCGGAATATTCGCGACGAAATGGGTATAACCTGAAGCAATTTGCCGCTTTTGCAGAGGGAGATCCTGAAAGTCTCCTGCAAATCCTGGTTTCGTTTATCAGGACCGGCAAGCAAAATGCAGTGCTCTTCAGACAATATATTCATGATGAAAACGATCTTGCCCTTTCTGAACTTTCACATAAAATGCTTTCGTTGTTCCGCCAGCTCGAAGCTGATGATCTCGTGGAACTTCTGTCACAACTTGAACACAAGGATTTTGCCAGCGTGCACAACAAAGAATTCTATTTATGCGCTAAATTGGCAATAGAAAAGATCGATGCATTACTTCAGTCCATCCAAAAGGAAGAAAACATCACCGTCGATTAATCAGGAAAGTCCAAAGGAATTATTGGCGCTATGACGTTTGGTATGGGTAAATGGATTTTGTAGTGATTGCTGTTGGCTATTGGTGACTGGCAACTGGCAGACGTGCTTACTGTAAAAATATGGGATTATCTTAATTTATAAAGGATTGGAGTCAGATGGTTAGTACTCTCATGCTAACTGCAAATTGCCAAAAGCCAGCGGCTCATTTCATAATTCATTTGATATTGGTTTGTAATATTTACCCGTACGATCGGTTATAGAGCCGAATTATTTCTCGACGGAAGTTCGATCTTGTAAAGTTCAAGCTTATTATACAAAGTTTTGCGATCGATTTTAAGCAGACGGGCAGCTTTACTCTTGTTGTAGCCAACAGACTCCAATACCTTTAATATTAGTTCGCTTTCATTCTCCTCGTTAAACAGACGAAAATGATCTTCTTTTTTTTGAGGAATAAATAATTCAGGCGGGATTTCGTTAAGGGTGATCAGTTTTCCGGAAGCAAGCAATGTGGCACGTTTAACCACATTCTTCATTTCCCGCAAGTTCCCGGGCCATCCATAGTCCATAAAAACAGTTTCAACTGCAGGTTCAAAGCCGGATACGCACTTTTCGAGAACGGAATTGGCCTGATTAAGAAAATGGCGGACAAAGAGCATAATGTCATCCCTTCGTTCGCGAAGAGGCGGAACTACAATCTGGAACTCATTTAACCGATGGTACAGATCTTCACGGAAGTTTCCTTGCTCTTGTGCCAATTGCAGGTTCTCGTTGGTGGCTGCAATGATCCTGACATCAACAGAAATTTCCCGGCTGCTCCCAACTGGTTTAATCAACCTTTCCTGCAAAGTACGTAATAATTGAATTTGCGTGCTGTAAGAGAGGTTTCCAACTTCATCCAGAAATAAAGTTCCCCCTTTGGCCGCCTCAAAATGACCAATCCTATCTGCAACTGCTCCAGTGAAAGAACCTTTGACATGACCGAAAAATTCGCTGGCTACCAACTCTTTTGGAATCGCACCGCAATCAACAGCAATAAAAGGGCTGTCGGCACGTTCACTTAGCGCATGTATGGACCGGGCTACATATTCTTTTCCTGTTCCGCTTTCGCCTACAATCAATACCGACAATGGGGTAGGAGCCACCAGGGCGATGTATTCTTTTAAACGAACAGAAACCTTACTGATCCCATCCAGAAAATTATTCTGTTTCACTTCAGTAGGATGGTTTTTAGTTTCGTGCTTTTTTGTGGCTTCTTCAAGGGCCTCACGGATTAAACTTAAAATCTCTTCAGGCAGAAAAGGTTTCGGGATGTAGTTAAAGGCGCCTTGTTTTATCGACTGGATTGCTGTTGAAATATCGGCATACCCGGTCATCATGATTATTTGTGTTTCGGGCGATTCAAGTTTGATCATTTGGATTAGATCCATTCCGCTAACACCTGGCATTCGCAGATCTGTTAATACCACATCATAGAATTCCTGGTGAACGAGCCGTTTTACTTCTTCCGGAGAAAATATTGTAGTAGCCAGGTAATGATGTTTCTCAAGTAGTTTTTTTAACATCAGGCAGAAAGTTACATCATCATCAACGATCAAAATATTTGCCATATGTCTAAATAATGTTTGTTCCAGTATTTATTGAAGGTCAAAGATCATCATTTAGTTTAAGTAAATCCCCCAAAAAATGGTTACAAAATGAAAAAACCCCTGTCAAATGCTTTTGACAGGGGTAATTTGCACCAATTCTTAACTTTTATTCAAACAATTGTTGAAGAAACTGCTTCGAATATGGTGCGAAGAAAAAAATCAAGAAAACTATTTAATCAATTCTCCCTTAGTGTTAAAGAGAAGTGTAGATTTAACTGTTCCTTTGCGGACAGCTAATTTAAAAGTTCCGTCGTCACCCTGGAAAATTTTGTCAATCGAATAGCCGACAAAATCCTTTGTAAGAGTAGCTGTGACAGCTTCCGGCAGTGTAGCTGCAGTTATTTCAGTGTATTTTACAGACTGAGTTACAGTGATATTATTTTGAACTGTTGTAGCTTCTGCGAATTGTGGCATTGCCAGGAAAATAGCCAGTGCGGCTGCTGATAAAATCATTAACTTTTTCATGTTCTTAATTTTTAATGTTTGTAAATATTCATTGTTACCTATCATATAGACAAAAGCGTGCCAAACCTGAAGCACTTTGATGTCAGCCGTGTTAAGTATCAATGAAACATGTTGTTATTGAGATATAAATAAAAATTGTCTGTTTTAATAACCAAGAAAAAGTTGTGGATTCCACGTGTTTGGTGTGGAATAACCCCACATAATTTATGTGAAGCACGGTGAAATAATGTTAATTCTTTTATTTACATGAAGTTGTCAATATATCTGTCACAGATAAATTCCTCCCAATACCTGAAGACAGGGGAACTTATTAAGTTGTCAAAAGGATCTTTTGTGGCTGGGCAGTACAGGGAATAACCAGGCCAATGTAAATTCCTAAGCATAGCAGTCTGGTCTTCACTCTGCAGAATGAAAAAACCCCTGTCAAATACATTTGACAGAGGTTGTGATCACCCATTCTTAATCTTTATTCAAACAATTGTTGAAGAAACGATTTTAGAATAAGGTGAGGAGAAAAAACTAAGAAGCTTATTTAATCAATTCTCCTTTGCTTGAGAAAAGAAGTATCGTCTTAACGGCTTCTTTGCTGACAATTACCTTAAAGGTACCGTCATCACCCAGAAAAACTTTGTCGATGGCATATCCGGCGTAATCCTTTGTAAGAGTAGCAGTGACAGATACCGGAAGGGTTGCCGCAGTAATTTCCTGGTATTTTACTGCTTTGTCCTGAGTCACTGTGATATTATTTTGTGTTGTTGTAGCTTCTGCGAACTGAGGCAAAGCAAGGAAAATAGCCAGTGCGGCTGCTGATAAAATCATTAATTTTTTCATGATGTCAATTTTTATTGTTTGTAAATACTCATTCTTATCTATCTTATAGACAAAAGCGTGCCAAACCCGGGAAGCTAACCAATTGGACCATTTATGTATCTTCCTTTCAGGATATTAAATGAATTAATAAGAGATAACAATAGATGTATGCACCACAATAAAAATGTGGAATCCACGTATCAGTTGTGGAAAAAATCCACGAAAATTGTGTGGAATTCAATTTAAACAATATTTTGGACGAAAATTAGACGTTTGGCAGCAACGCAAAAGGAACTGCTGACATCCGATGACCAAATTCAAGTGTGTTTGGCGTTAATAATAGCATTTACCTGAAAAGTAAACGCAACCTTGTTCAACAGATGTAGCCACATTTATTGAAGGGGTGGGTTTATTATATTGGAAATTTCCACTGGTTCAGTTTTTTAAACAATATTTATTGTTTGCGATAACTTCGACTTTATTTTAAAAATGACTACTTTTGATAAACTCAAAAACAAGTTAGTGATAATTTTTTAACCTTAATTATTAGTAATAATGAACTTTAAGACAAGACCCGAATTTCATCATAATAATGAATTTATTCTTGCAACAATCAAGAGAAGATATGTGGCTTATTTCATTGATGCCTTTATTCTATCAATATTATATGCTTTCATAAATACCTTGTTTGGTATTTCAAAGTTAAAAATAAATGGCGTTTTCGATGTTGAATTGGAAATGCACAGCACGCAACCAATCGTAATTGCCCTATTTAAAATTCTATTCGGACTTATTCCGGTAATGTATTTCACGCTCTCATTTTATTTCTGGAAGGGTCAAACAATTGGTAAACACTTACTTCGACTAAGGGTACTATCATTGTACCATGAAAATCTCGGATTGTGGCATTGTTTTGAAAGAAGTTTGGGTTATTATGCATCAGTACTTGAGTTTGGATTTGGATTTATACAAGCCTTTTGGAATCCTAACAGAATGGCGCTTCATGATAAAATTGGTGAGACAATTGTAATAAAACTTCAAAAAAAACAAGTTACTATTCAACCGGAAATAATCGTATGAAATCACAACACCACCTCTAAGTAATGGAGAGGAATCCAGCGTATTGCTCTTTTAAATAGCTGTCTTCAAAAATTACTATCTAATAATTTTTCACTATTAAATATTAATTTCCACAGCCATGTCCATCTGATGTCAAGGTAGTGGGTATCATTTTGAATATTTAGGCAATAAAACGATTCCATTTTTAGGAAGTTCGGAACAACAGCAATCACTTAATGAAAACAAATACACATCCATGAAAAAAATTAAAAACCTGCTTGTAATATTATTCAGCTGTTTTGGATTTTTGGCCCAGGCTGGTAAAACAGTTGCTTCAGATCCTAAAGCAACTCCTGAAGTTGTGAAACTGTACCAGAAGATGCTGACCCTCCAGCACAAGGGAATGATGTTTGGGCACCAGGATGCGCTAGTTTACGGAACAAGCTGGTATGCAAAAGAGGGTAGAAGTGACGTGAAAGATGTTTGTGGTGATTATCCGGCTGTCTGTGGCTGGGAGCTGGGGCATCTTGAACTTGGGAACGCCTATAGTCTTGATTCCGTTTTTTTCGATAACATTCGTAGTGGAATACAGAAATCATATAAGAGGGGAGGAATCAATACGATCAGCTGGCATTTCACCAATGTGGTGACCGGTGGTTCCGCATGGGATGTGACTTCAACCAAAACAGTTGCAGCAATGCTACCGGGAGGCGAAAAGCACGAATTGTACAAACAATACCTCGATAAACTTGCTCTCTTTATGCTCAGTCTGAAAACCGACAAGGGAACATTTATCCCGGTTTTATTCCGTCCTTTCCACGAGCATACCGGTAGCTGGTTCTGGTGGGGTAAGAATCTATGTACCGTTGATGAATATAAAGCCTTGTGGCGGTTTACCGTAACTTACCTGCGCGAAACCAAAAACATCCATCACTTACTCTATTCCTATTCAACCGATCGTTTCACAACTTCAGAAGAATACCTCGAACGTTATCCGGGCGACGACCTGATTGATCTGGTAGGTTTTGATTTGTACGATCGCGGACCGGAATATGCCGCCACACTGGGAAATTGTGCAAAGCTGGTTTCGAAAATCGCTGCGGAGAAAGGCAAAATAGGTGCTGTAACCGAAGCTGGTGGCCCCATTACAAAAAATCCCGAATGGTGGACAAAGGTATTGCTCGAAACCCTGCGTCCATATGATTTATCGTATGTGCTGGTTTGGCGCAATGCTTTCAACCAACCTGTCCAGACCGCTTTTGGACCTTACAAGGGTTGCCCCAGTGAAAAGGATTTCGTGAAGTTTTATAACGATCCGAAAACATTGTTCTTGAAAGAAATTCAATAGTTTAACTTAAATTGGATAAAAATGAAAAAGACAATCATTTACATTTGTTTGATGATTTTGTCCGGTTCCTTGTTTGCCCAGGGAACAAAGGCAATCGTATTAAATTCGCCTGATCTGAAAAGGGGATTACCTGTTATGGAAGCACTTTCCTTAAGGGCTTCAGCAAGTGAATTCAACGACAAAAAATTAAGCTTGCAGGATCTTTCCGATTTATTGTGGGCCGCCAATGGCGTTAACCGTAAAGAAAATGGGAAACGGACGGCTCCTTCGGCCATGAACTCCCAGGATATTGACGTTTATGTAATTAATGAGGAGGGTGCTTACCTTTATGATGCCGTTGGTAATGTTCTGAATCCTGTTGCCGATGGCGATCAGCGTGGTTTAGTGGCGGGTTCTCAGGAAAAATTTGCCAAAGCGGCTGTAATCCTTTTAATGGTTTCAGATATTTCGAGGTTTAAATCGGGAGACGAACCATCGAAATTAAGCCTGGCAGCTTATGATGCAGGTATTGTATCGCAGAATATATCAATTTTTTGCGCGGGTACGGGTTTTAACACCAGGCCTCGCGCAACAATGGACTTCGAAAAACTGCGAAGCGTACTTCACCTGAAGGATACACAGCATCTCATGTTAAACAATCCGGTATCCTATCAAAAGGAATAAAACAACTTTGGTTCTATGACGTTTGGTCTGGATAATTGAATTTTGTAATGATGGCTGCTGGCTTTTAGCGACTGGTGACTGGCAGACTCGCATGCAAAAAAATCAGGAGCTATTTTAATTTTTAAAGGAGTAGCATTAAGTAGTTAGCACTATCATGCCAGCTGCAAGTTGCCAAAAGCCAACTGCTTTATGCATAAACCATTTGAAAGCGGGTTGTAAAATTTACCCGGACGATCCATCAAAGAGCCACAACTTTAATTTATAATGGAACATCGAATAAGGCAATGCAACGAAAAGCAACTGCCGGAGATTTTGGAGATTTTGAACGATGCAATTCTCCATTCTACAGCTTTGTATGATTACAAACCGCGTACGATGGAGAATATGCAAACCTGGTATACTGCAAAGCAGCAGGGAAACTATCCCGTCATTGGCATTTTCGATGCTGAAGATCAGCTTTTAGGATTTGCCTCTTATGGCTCGTTCAGGAACTGGCCTGCCTACAAGTATTCTGTTGAGCATTCAGTTTATATCCGGTCAGACAGGAGAGGGGAAGGTTTAGGGAGGATACTACTCAGAGAAATAATAAAGCGTGCACAAGAGCAGGATTATCATGTCCTGATTGGTGGCATTGATGCTTCGAATACAGCAAGCATCCGCCTGCACGAAAAGGAAGGGTTTGTTTTTAGCGGCACGATCCAACAGGCTGGTTATAAATTTGGGAAGTGGCTTGATTTATCCTTCTATCAGTTGATCCTGAAAACCCCTGAAAACCCTGGAGAAGACAAATGATTACCTAAAAGTACCACGATCTTTCAGAATACTGTTACCTCTTTTCATTCAGATGCGTGCACCTTTGTATTGTTAAGTCAATGCAAAAGTTTAAAAATAGATATGATGAAAAAGAGAACATTTAGCGCCATGGCAGTCACCCTTCTTTTGGCCATGACTGCAACGGCAATTCTTACGCCTGCTTCTGCCCAGACAAAATATTCAAAAGGAATGCAGGCGAAAATCGATTCGATGACAATCGTACTTAAAAAGTATGCTGCCGGCGAAGCAACACAGAATAAGAACCTTGTAACTTTCGATACCCTTGATTTCACGGTTTTCAGCAACCAGGAATGGGTTCGTCTGCACGAAAGTCATGCCAAAGACATTAAAGTCAACTGGCCCGACGGACATTTTACAACTGGCATCGAACGGCACATTGCCGACTTAAGCGCCATGTTTGTCTATGCGCCTGATACAAGAATTAAACAGCATCCGATCCGTTTTGGGAACAACACCGGCGAATGGACTTGTGTAACGGGAATCATGGAAGGAACTTTCACGAAGCCTATGCCAATCGGTAATGGAAAATTTATCCAGCCAACCGGCAAATCATTCAAACTGCCGATGTGTACAGTCGGACACTGGAAAAACGGGATCATGTTTGAAGAGTCTTTATTCTGGGACAATCAAACTTATATGAATCAACTGGGATTAGGTAAATAAAACATCCCTTTCAATAATTATAACAGCATTAATATTTAGAATTATGGAACCAAAAATTGCTCAAAAAGCCCCTTATGTAGTCGACCTTGAAGCCGGAAAAGGATATCACTGGTGTGCCTGCGGTCAAAGTAAAAACCAGCCATTTTGCGATGGATCTCACCATGGAACTGAGTTTACACCGTTGGCTTTCGAGGCCAAAGAAACTGGTAAGGCTTATTTATGCGGATGTAAACATTCGAAAAATGCCCCATTCTGCGATGGTTCGCACCATAAACTGTAATTTAATTTAGAGTTTATCCGGATGAGGTTGGCTCAAAACTTCTTTTAACGCAGAGGATCGCAGAGAATGCGCAGAGAAACGCAAAGATAATAGGTTGATATTTAGTTCTCTGCGGTACTCTGCGCTTTTCCTTTGAGGTTCTTTGCGTTTATTTTTTATAGTTTTGAGACAACCTCATTTTTTCAATTTCGAAAGCGTTCGGAAGTAAAGGGGATTTCCGAAAGGGGAAAGGAATCTCAGTACATCAGCTCAACATGAAGTTAATTTTTACCGTATTATTTTCTTTAATCATGACCACATCGATTCAAAGTCAGGGTGCAAGTCCTTCAAAAGCAGTTCTGCACTACCTTGTACGACAACCAAAAATTAAAGCAGACAAAACACCCCTGATCGTTTTGTTGCATGGCATAGGAAGTAACGAACATGATTTATTTTCATTTGCCAGTCAGCTGCCCGATCATTTCCTGGTGATTTCGGCAAGAGCGCCCTTTACAATGGGCAATGATAGTTATGCCTGGTTCCAGGTTGATGTATCAACAGGCAAACGCATCATCAATGCAGAACAGGCCGAAAAGAGCAGGAACCTGATCATTCAATTTATCGGCGAACTGAAACAACAATATTCGATTGATGAAAAGCAGGTTTATCTTTGCGGTTTCAGCCAGGGAGCAATCATGTCTTTCAGCGTTGGATTAACTAGACCCGATCTTGTAAAGGGAATTGCCATCATGAGCGGACGACTTCTGGATGAAGTAAAACCATTGATAGCATCCAATGACCAACTGCAGCACCTGAAAGTTTTTATTTCTCACGGAAACGAAGATCCTGTATTGAACGTCCAATATGCCGTCGAAAGCAGTGCGTTTATGAAATCGCTTAACATCAAACCCACCTTCAAAACGTATACAGCCGGACACGGCATCAATAATGCAATGCTTTTAGACCTGTTGAATTGGTTAAAAGAGGCTCAATGACGCTTATTGCTGGTAATTTAGATTTAATGATTGCTTTTGGCTGTTAACGTGAGTTCGATATAAGTATTAGTTTAATATTCTAAAAATAAGGTAATAAGGTTGTTTTCTATTGCAAATTTGATTTCTACTAAGGTTAGATAGATAAAAATAAGGTTTGTTTAAACACATTGCACGCAATTTTGCAGGAATTGTTCCTGCGAGATTATTGATTTAAGAACCATCTTTTTCTTTTTCTTAAACCTACTATATAACGCTTTTCAAACTTCTGATAATCAATGCTACTTTTTCAAACCCAGCGGGTTTGTATGTTTATAGAATTGAAATATGAAAGAGTAACATACGACTACAGCCAGAGTCCTACACGATATTTTGATCTCAATTTCTATAAACATTTGACCTCTATGAGGTCAGTTGAAAATAGATGCAATTCATTTCAAAGTTATCAGTTTTGAAGGTGGAGTTTCACAACTCCCGAATACTTAGTAGCAGACATAATCGCAAGATAAAGCAACCTTATTGCCTTATTTTAAGATTTAAGCCACTATTTATTACGAAATCAGGTTATTAGAGTCAATTAATTAGCGCTATAATGCCAGCTGCAAGTTGCCAAAAGTTAGTTGCTCTTTGCATAATCCATTTGAAAGCGGCTTACAAAATCTGCTAAATGTGTTTCATCCCGGCAGGATCTGCTTTCCGAAGCCTTCGAAGATGTCTTTCTCCGGCGATGAATTTAGCATTTAAAAAAGCCAGCGTCAGTTCCATGGCCGTTTCAACCCCTGTAATCCTTCCCCCAAGGCATATAATGTTCATGTCGTCGTCTTCAACCCCCTGGTGTGCGGCAAAATGATCGTTGATCAGTGCTGCCCTTGCTCCGGTCACCTTATTCGCAGCAATCGAAGCGCCCACGCCGCTGCCGCATATTGCAATACCGCGTTCAACCTCACCGTCTGCAACTGATTTTGCGAGTGGAACCACGTAATCGGGGTAATCATCCGCCGAATCGTAGGCATTATTGCCAAAGTCAACAATCTTATAATCCAATTTTGATAAACGTTCTTTTATCAGTTGCTTCAATTCAAATCCGCCATGATCGGATGCTATTCCTATTTTCATTGTAATCAATTTTATACCTGATCCATTGTTGTGCAATGCAGCAGCTTTGGCTGTCACCTGGCAAGCCTGTGTTCCCGCGCTAAAAATTCATCGGAACTTCCATCAGGAGAAACTCAGCATCACTATCCGCTTTAATGGTAATCTTATCTGTATCCCAGATGCCATATCCATCCCTTGCATTTAAAGGCTGGTTGTCGATGGTGACATCGCCACTTAAAATAAAGGCGTAGACCCCGTTGCCTTCAGCTTTGATTGCATAATCAGCGCTGACCCCTTTGTCAAACTTTCCGAGGTGGAACCACGCATTCTGATGGATCCAAACGCCTGCATCTTCCGGATCTGGCGAGAGTACCTGCTGAAGCTGATTGTGTCGGTCTGCCAGGTTTAAGGTTAACTGGTCATACCGGGGTTTCACATTCTTCTTGTTCGGGAAGACCCAGATCTGAAGAAACTTCACCGGTTTATCCTTGTTCTTGTTGTATTCGCTGTGATAAATCCCCGTACCCGCACTCATCACCTGGACATCGCCATGCTGAATAACCGAAACAGTTCCCATGCTGTCTTTGTGCTCAAGGTCTCCTTCAAGCGGAATGGAGATGATCTCCATATTATCGTGCGGATGGGTTCCGAATCCCATCCCGGCTGCTACCGAATCATCGTTCAATACGCGCAATGCCCCGAAATGCATCCTTTCGGGATTGTTATAATTTGCAAAACTAAAGGTATGCCGGCTGTGAAGCCATCCGTGGTTTGCGTCTCCACGGGTTTCTGCTTTATGAAGGATTGTATTTGCCATTTTTTGTGTTTTAAGATTGTTTTACCAACTCTACTTCGCAGCTTATTTTGACATCGTCACTTACGAGTACGCCACCTGCTTCAAGCGTTGTATTCCAAACCAGGCCAAAATCTTTGCGGTTGATCTTCCCGTTAATTGAGAAACCGGCCTTTTCATTTCCCCAAGGATCTTTCATCACGCCACCAAATTCAACATCAAGCTTTATTTGCCGGGTGATATCTTTAATGGTCAGGTCACCATATAAAGTATAGCTTCCATCGTAATCAACTTTTTCGTAAGTATTTCCAATGAAATGGATCTGCTTGAAATTTTCGACATCGAAGAAATCTGCACTTTTCAAATGGGCATCACGGTCGGCAACACCAGTATCAACCGAAGCCGGGTTCATCCAGAAATCAATTTCAGAGGTCATAAAATCTTCGCCCCGTGTATAAATACTCGCATCAAATTCTCTGAACACTCCTTTGACATTGGTAATCATCAAATGTTTTACCTTGAATGCGATTTCGCTATGTGTTGGGTCGATGCCCCATTTTGTTTTTACCTGATCTTCCATTGCTCTTATTTTTATTTGTTATTATACGAAGCAAAGGTAGGCTTGTCGTCATTGCCGCGAAATGTATAAATCAGGGGATCGATGGTATAAATCAATGTAAATGCAATACAGATCAATCATTGGATGGACTGCTTATTCATATCCTCCTTAAAATACTGGAGAGACTGACCGGCATGGGTCTTAAAAAACTTACTGAAATGCGATGGATCTTCAAATCCCAGTTCAAATCCGATTTCTTTACCACTTTTAGCAGTAAAAATCGCCATTCGTTTGGCTTCGAGGATGAGCCTGTCCTGAATAAAATCCTTTGCCGATATCTGCATCGACGATTTGATCACTTCATTAAGGTAATTAGGTGTGACATTCAAGGCATTGGCATAATCCATCACCTGGTGCCACTCCTTATAATGCTTTTCAACAATCGCTTTGAAATTTTTAACAATCGTTTTTCCAACTTCAATCTTTTGGGTGTTTGTATCCGAACTTAACGAACAGCTTCCATTGCATTCAATCAGAAAAAGCTTTAACCATGCGCCAATTGTTTCGTTGTAGAGCTCCTTTGGGAAGTGAAAAGCCGATAGCATCTCGTCTGCAAACAGTTTAAGCTTTCCAACCAGCTGATCGTTGAGGGGGAGAGGAGGAGTTTCATTGCTTTTCCTGAACAATCGCAGGTTTGAAATAAAATCATTGCGTATGCTGTTACGTTCAAGAAACTCAGGTGTGAAAAGCAACACATATCCGGTTGGATCCTGATCGGTAATGATCTGATGAACCTGACCAGGGCTTACAAAAAAGATATGGTTTGGCAGGATGGGGTATTCCTTAAAATCGATCATATGTTTACCCGTTGCAGTAAGTGGCCAGATAACCGAATAGTAATTGTGACGGTGTGGCTTATCAGCAATTCCGCCCAGTTGTTTATCAACCTCTTCCATCGTTTTAATCACAAAATGGACAGGGGCGCCATTGTGCACCAAATCGAGGCTGTATATTTTGTCATTGTCGGTAAATGGCATTGAATAAATATTTTATCAAACTTAAGGATTTAAAGATGGAACTCCAAATTACATTTATAAAAACGTACTCGCCAGGATTGAAAATCACAAATTGGAATGAATATTTCGGTTGGCTCTTGCATCGACGCCATTTAAGAAATGGGGCACCCCCAAAGAAAGACGTATGCTCGGCAATGTAAGATGTACTCTCCCCAATGTAAGACTTAATTGCTCCAATGTAAGGCTTACTTTCCCCAATGTAAGGTTTACTTTCCACAATGTAAGACTTAATTGCCCCAATGTAAGACTTACTTGCCCCAATGTAAGGCTTAATTGCCCCAATGTAAGGCTTAATTGCCCCAATGTAAGACTTAATTGCCCCAATGTAAGGCTTACTTGCCTCAATGTAAGGCTTACTTACCCCAATGTAAGACGTACTTTTCCTAATTTAAGATTTACTTGCCCAAAAAAGAAATCAGAACCTAAGTATTGGGTCTTTATCTCTTAATGTTATACCTATAAAATTCTGTATTTGAACTTCAACATGCTGATATACAATTTAAATAAGTTTTTTCTGACGTTCAGGCCAAATGTGTTTTACCTTAATTTTTTTAATTTTGAAATATTTTATTCTTTTTTACGTATAATATGAAAATTTATTTATAAATTCGAAGCAAATTAATTTAATTCCTAAATATCATGAAAGTTGAAATCGTATTAGATTTGCACAATCTCACAAATGCGGAAGTTGTAGTCGATGGAGATCATTACATTACAAGTATGACAGGTAAGGATATTTTTGATACAACAGAAGTAGCAGCACAGCTTGCAACAACAACGAACGCGGTAGCCAAATTACGAAGCGCTATGCGTGCTCCTACGTCGGATGATAAAACGGAAAACATCCGGATTGCACGCGATACACTCGATCGCAGCCTAAGAAAACTGGCTAACATGGTTGAAGATATTGCCAACGACCCTGCAATTCCCGATGTAGCCCGTATTGATATTGTTCACCAGGCTGGGATGAGAGTAAAGGGGCGCACAGCCCGGCAAAAAAATCAGTTTAAAGCCGTTAATGGCGACATTTCGGGATCTGTAATCCTCACAGCAGCAAGCGGAGTAACCGGTCACATATGGCAATATACAACTGATATCGAAAATTTTACGGGTCGTATTCAAAAAAAGGGTTCTTCAGGAACAAAATTAATCACAGGCCTTACACCATTAACTAAATGCGCGTTTTTTCACCAACCCATAATAGGAGATGAAGATACTGATTGGGAAGGCCCGATTATTTTAAATATTCATTAAAAAATCCGGTTCCGTAAAATCTAATCCATCCCTGGGAAGGACCAGGGATGGATTTTTTTGGGGAATGATTTACATGATGTATCTGTAAATTTTGTAATTTCTTATTGAATTAATTTGCCTTGTAATATGCACTGTTGTAATTTTGATTTAAATCAATAATAAAGACAATAAATGGTTTTATTGGTAAAACAATCTTTATTTTTGGCATAATAAAAAAGCTGACGCATAGACTGCCATGAAAAAATAGGGCAGATTGTTTGTAGTCGAAGATTCAGAAAAGGACTTAGAACTTGTTGCTATTTACTGGTAATATGCAATTATACAATGAAAGACCTAATAACAAATTACGAAACTATTTATGATTAAAAGAAAATTTTCAATCTCTTTATTCCTTATTCTCTTATTTTCATGTAATAAAGATAAAGTAGACATAGATATGTCTCTATTACATTCATATTATTTCATCGATTCTCAAGTGAATGAATATCAGAATAATATTAAAAACAACGATACGATAAGATTATCGTTTGAAAATAATGACACTTTGAAAGTTTTTTATTTTCATTATGGCATCGGGCAAGTATTAAATAAAATTGATACAGGATATTTAAGATATTTTGCAGAAAATAACAAGATCAATTTTGCATGGTTTACAGATAAATTAAATGGGGTTGATTATGGACTTACATCTGGAACATGGAGCATTCAATTGCTAAATCCTGACACTTTAATTATTAATTGTTTTTCAAATAGTGGTGATATATTAAGTCACTTTGGTTATTCAACGAAAAAAAAATAACTACACACAATAACCGAGTTGATGCGGATTTACAATCCGCGCCTTACAGTTAAGGGATTTGTAATCCCTGAATAAATCAATTCATTTCCATTTAGCTATATGGAAATCCGGAACAAAATATCACCAGGCTATGCCTATTTTGTGACATTAACAATTGTAGAATGGATCAATGTCTTTTCGCGTCCGGCCTACAAATCTATTATTGTCGGTTCTCTCAATTACTGTATTGCAAATAAGTGATTGCAGGTTTACTGCTGGTGTTTAATAAGCAATCACTTACACATGATTATAAGTGCCTCGGAAGGAAATAGTTTGTCAGATATACTCCGGGATTTCAAAAAATTCACGAGCAAAGAAATTACAGATACAATTAAGAAAATACCGGAAAGCAGGCGTGATTGGCTGCTGAACTTATTCTGGTATGCCGGTAAAAATGACAAGAAAATAAAGAATTTTAAAGTCTGGCAAGATGGCAGCGATGCCAGGGAGATTGTTTCGACCGAATTTTTAGATCAAAAAATGGAATATATCCACAATAATCCGTTAAGGGCTGAAATCGTGGCAAATCAGTCGGATTATTTATACAGTTCTGCGAGGGATTATGCAGGTGAAAAAGGATTGGTTAATATTGAATTTGTTTAATGTAAATTGGATTACAAATCCAAAACCTGAAAGGCGCGGATTAAAAATCCGCACCAACCGGGATGTAATTGAAAGAAAAATGAGAAGATCAGCTTATTTATTGATTTTTTTGATTTTTGGATGTCGACTGTATGTTCATGGACAAGTTGATACTTCATTGAATCACTCATTTGATTCAATTGATATAACCATCTTCAATAATGATTCTATGAAAAATAGAATCTTCACAGTTGATTATAAGGTTATCCCACTGAAACAATCAGATTTTCTTGAATGCGAGAAACTCGTAAAAGATTATATCAATCAATACAATATTAAAGGTGCGAAAAGATTAGACAGCCTTAAAAGATACTTGCGCGATGTGAAGCATAAAAATGTTCAATTATTCGAAGATCAGTTTTTTATTAATTTAAAAAAATATGGTCGACAATATATTGCTGTAAAAAATAAGGAGAATCATATAATTGTGTATTTAAATTGTTTCTGTAATCCTTCTGAGTTTAACTATCGGAAAAAGGATTGGGTATTTGTTGAAGATGGTGGAAATTGTTTCTTCCAGATAAAGATTGATTTGACAGATAAGAAAATAATTGAATACTCTGAAAATGGAGTGGCATGAAATCAATCAACCACAGCCAATAAATTCAACTTCATTTGTTTCGAAATACCCAATTTGAAGTCCTGTTGAACAACATTACCGGCGTAACACCCTCAAGGTTTCGAAAACCTTGAGGGTGTTACGCCGGTAATAAAGCCTCCATTCAATAAACATATAAACACTCAGAGATCATTCTAAGTCTTTTGCAAATCATTTGGCAAATCCTATTTATATATTTTGCATCCGGCTTGGATAGAACCAATTCATCCGTAAGAAATCAATCCACTTCAAATTGTTTAAAAATCTATTATCATTATCAGACTGTTATTCCAGTTGTTTAGGTGATAAATAAATACTATTAAGAATTGATATAAATAAAAAGACAACTAAAACAATTGTCTTTAAAAAATGGTTACACGTTTATAATATGGAATATTGATATTTAATAATTTAATAAATTCCGATATGAAAAATTTCTTCTTCTCCAAAAGGATTGGTTTATCTTCAGGTATATTAAAAGTTATTGAATTACCGAAGTCACTGAACCACACACTGAAATTATTGTTGGTAATGATGGTTTCGATTCTAAGTACTGGTGTGAGTGTCGCATTACCAAGTTATGCCAGGCAAACAGGTTTGTCATGTACAGCCTGCCATTTTTCCTTCCCTGAACTTAATTCATTTGGACGGCAGTTTAAAATGAATGGCTATGTTCTTACAGGAATGAAGACAATTGATGCGATGGATGACAGCAGCCAGGTTACGAGGCTTAAATTGCTTAGCGCTTTACCTTTGTCGGTAATGGTGCAATCATCGTTTACCCATATTGCAAAAGATGTTCCGGGTGTCCAAAACAATTCTGTTACCTTACCCCAACAGTTAAGTGTATTCTATGCAGGTCAGGTGACACCACATATTGGTACTTTTATTCAAATGACCTATGATGGACATTCTTTTGGAATGGATAATGCCGACATTCGTTACACCAACCAGACAAAAATCGGAATGAAGAATGTGGTTTATGGTCTCACATTAAATAACAACCCGGCTGTTCAGGATGTTTGGAATACGTCTCCTGCATGGCGGTTTCCATCCGCAGGATCAGATGCAGCAAAAAACCCTTCCAAATCAACAATCATGGAGAATTTGGGTACACAGGTTGCCGGACTCGGAGCATATGCTTTATTTAATAATCTGATATTTGCCGAATTAACATTATACCGATCGGCACAACAGGGCGCAGCCAATCCGGCCGATGCTACAAGCACTATGGTAATAAAAGGTACGGCTCCTTACTGGCGGTTAGCCTTGCAACATCAATGGTCTGATTATTATTTTGAGCTTGGCACATTCGGTATAGCGCCAAATCTGTATGCAGAGGGCATTTCAGGTAAAATGAATAAGATGACGGATGTCGGATTTGATTTTCAGTTTGAAAAGAGATTATCTATTGGCGCATTCACGCTTCATTCCTCATTGATTAATGAGACAGAGGTACGCGATACTTCGAGCACCGAAAATATTAAGCTGAACTTTAACTCTTTTAAAATTGATGGTAACCTTTATTTAAAAAATGGATTAGGTGCGACGCTGGGATATTTTAATACTTCAGGTTCTGTAGATGAGAATGTCGGAAGCGATACTAATAAACCAAATAGTAATGGTTTTATTGCTCAGATTGAATACCTGCCCTGGTATAATACAAAGTTTGCACTGCAGTATGTTTCATATAATAAATTCGATGGCAGCAAAAGTAATTATGATGGTGCAGGGAGGAGCGCTGCCAATAATAACACCCTCTACCTGTTAGTTTGGCTTAATTTTTAATTTTACTTTACATTTTATATCATGAAGAAGTATTTTTCGTTTTTATTTTTAATTATAATAATTCTCCTTTTTTCAAATCAGGATATCCTGGTGGCGAAGCCTTTGAGTCTAAAACAGGCAAATGCATCAAATCCGGAGATCAATATGAATACAGCATCATCTGTCCCTCAGGATAAGGATCACGGAATTGGTCCTGTAAAAACAGTAGAGCTTGGTCCGTTAAACAGTAAAATGATCAGTGAAGGCAAAGGTATCTTTACCAACCAATGCATCGTTTGTCATGATCTGGACCAAAAGAAACTGGGACCACCGCTCAAAAATATCACTAAAGAGCGTACACCTGAATATATTATGAATTTGCTTTTAAATTCAGCTCAGATGCAAAAAGACGATCCTAAGGTGAAAGCATTGTTAAAAGAATACAATAACTTACCAATGCCAGATCCTGCACTCAATCAGAGTAAAGCGAGGTCAGTTCTTGAATACCTGCGTTCAGTGGCTAAATAAAGGTAAGTAAAAAGGAAAGGATAATTTCCCCTGCTGAGATCGGATAAGCGATTTCAGCAGGGGAATTCTTTTATTTTTTATTCGATTCCGACAACCTTGCTTCTTCGTTCAAGCATTACGGTATCGCGCCAGACGTAATCCATTTTCCCGATTTTCTCCCTGGTTCCCAGGATTCTGAATCCATTCTTGAGATGCAAAGCAATGCTTGCTTTATTTTCAGGGAATATTCCTGCCTGTAGTGTCCAGATTCCTTGTTTTTCCGATTCCGTTATTAACTGCTTCATCAATTGGTCTCCAACACTTATTCCACGGAAGTCTGAATCAATATAAATGCTCACCTCCGCAACTCCCGCATAAACACAACGGTTCGAAACATTGGAGAGTGCCGCCCATCCTGCAACCAGGTTATCTATTCTCGCAATGAGCCGGCAATCTTTGCGGTGCGACCGATCCCAGGCTTCCCATTCGGGAGCTTCGGTCTGAAAAGTGGCATTTTTGGTAGCGATTCCCGCGTTATAGATTCGTGAAACCGCATCCCACGATTCATCCTTCATCTCTTCAATTATTACCTTGCTCATGGCTGTTGATTTTCTCGAAAATAATTCACACATTGTCATCTCAAAACTAACAAATATTTCTTCTTATGGTACGCTTATTAACTGTTACAACCTTCCTTATTATGATGGTGTTAATGAACTCTGCTAAAACTGCTGCACAGAATTATGGTGCATTTACCAACGCCGGTGATGTTGGCAATCCGAAACTGAAAGGTTCAACCAAATACGATGTTGCCAAACAAGTTTATACGCTTACCGGTAGCGGATTGAACATGTGGGCGAATGCCGATGAGTTTCATTTCGCTTCTGTAAAACTAACCGGAGATTTTATTCTAACCACTTTTTGCAAATTTGAAGGGAAAGGTACCAACCCTCATCGCAAGATGGGTCTGATCATCAGGGAAAGTCTTAATCCCGGATCCCGTTATGCTGATGCCGCAGTTCATGGTGACGGACTTACCTCCTTGCAATACCGCACAAAAGAGGGTGACATTACCAGTGAGGTCAAAGCCACGATCACCGCCCCCGACGTAATTCAGCTTGAACGGAAAGGTGATACGATCATTATGCGCGGTGCAAAGAAAGGTGATCATTTCACTGAAACAGGCCGCATGACAATGGCTTTCAATGCTCCCGTTTATGCCGGATTATTTGTTTGTTCGCACGATATTGCTGTGATTGAAACGGCGATGTTCCATAATTTCAGGATTGATGTTCCGGCTGCTGAAAATGTGGATGGTTATCAGACTCCATCTGCAAGCCGTCTTGAATTGATGGATTTAGCGACCGGAATCCGGAAAGTAATCTATACAACCAAAGGACACATCGAAGCGCCAAACTGGTCAAAGGATGGCAAATTTCTGATTTACAATTCAGGAGGATTACTTTATAAATTCCCTTTGAATACGAAAACGCCCACAAAAATCAATACAGGCGATGTTATCAACAGTAATAACGACCACGTACTTTCGTTCGATGGGAAAATGCTGGGTATTTCAAGTTCAACAAAATTGGCGGATGGTCGTTCCGGATCATCGGTTTACACTGTTCCTGTTGAGGGGGGAACTCCAAAAGCCATTACCAAAAATGTCCCGTCTTATTTACATGGTTGGTCGCCCGATAGGAAGACATTGGTTTTCTGTGCTGAACGGAACGGTGATTACGATGTATGGGGAATTCCTTCCGAAGGAGGAGAAGAGTTTCAGCTAACCAAATCAAAAGGTCTGGATGATGGTCCCGAATACACACCAGATGGAAAATTTATCTATTTCAACTCGGTTCGTTCGGGAATGATGAAGATCTGGCGTATGTCTCCCGACGGTTCCAATCAGGAACAGGTAAGTTTTGGAAAGTACAACGATTGGTTTGCCCATCTTTCACCCGACGGGAAAAGTATGGTCTATGTTTCGTATCCTGCTGATGTGCCTGCTAATTCACATCCCCATAACAAACGGGTTTTGCTTCAGACGCAACAGACAAATTCTCCTGAAACTAAGGTTCTTGCGTATATTTACGGTGGACAAGGTACAATGAATGTTCCTTCATGGAGCCCCGATGGTAAAACGATCGCCTTTGTTTCATTTACTTATGGTGATCCGGCATACTAATTAAATTTCTGATGTTTCGTTTAATTTCCAGGATAGTTTTGATATTGGTCATGATCGTCGTGATTTACGGGAGAGACAGTCGGGCGACCGATTGTTCTTCCGTGGAAGAACCGAAATACCAGGTAACCTTTGGTGAAAGTTATCACAACTATTTGCCGGGAAGTTTATTAAGAATCTGGATCGTTTTTAAAAACAACGATTCAGATGAATTAAAGGTAAGTCAGGAGTTGGTTGTGATTGACAGTCTCGGGGTAAAAGTGTGGAAAACAGTGATTAATCTTGAGCTTCAACCGAAAGGAAGTGCAACTATTCCCATCATGGTACCTGTACCTAATCTTCCGGGAATTTTTACACTCACCATCATGGAACTTAAAAATGGAGTACCAGTTCCATCATTCGTGTTTAATGTGGTTCAACCAACAAAGTCATTGCGACTGTCTAAATTACTTGTTCATACGCCTGATTCGGAAGAAGGGTTAAATAAGTTCCTTAAAACCTGGGCTATTAAGGCTCCTGAATTATCTTGGGGGCAGGTTCTGCTTTTAGGAAAAAAGAGTTGGAACCAATATGTAAATGGTGATAAGGTCATCGTACAGTTAATCGAAAGGGCACTTAAAAGAGAGATGTCGGTAATCTTTCTGGATTTTGGATCAATTGACGAAAATGAAGTTCCGCTCAAAAAAACAGGATTGCCTTTCGATGTGACTGTGAGCTTTATTAAAGCAAAGGCACCCGAACAAAGTTTTGTTCTGAAATCAGATTATAAGGAACTTACCTTTTATTTTACGGATCACCTGATGAAAAACTGGAATGGATGCTACGGTATTGTTGTACCTGCCACCGATTTAAAATTCGCAGGAAAAGGTGTAAAAATTAATGCGTTTGCAACTACCGGCGAGAATCCTTACCGGTTTCCGCTTGTTGAACTGATCCCGGAAAACGGGAAAGGTAAATTGTATTTAAGTCAGATCATCACTGACGGACGGCTTGACGAATCGGTGAAACCACATCGTAATCACCCTGAACTTCCGGCTTATGATCCAATGGCTGTTCAATTTTTACTGAATCTTATCTCTGCAACGGTCGGGGATAATTTATTGAAATAATTTTGGGACTGTTCTGGTTAATTAATTATTATATCTGATTTTTTGTATTTTTGCTTGCAAACTAATAATCATCCACAGTTTTCACCACTAAAATTTCAAACCTTATGGATTTTAAAAAATTTATCGTCATTCCTGTGTACATCGCAATTTTAGCCGCAGGATTTATTGTGCTTGATCAGCTGATCAGCCCTTATATGCCAATATCCGACAATAAGGGATTTGGCTGGGTTACTTTCCAGGCATGGGCCATGTATTTTATGGCAGGATGCACCGTTAAAGGTGGAGCACGTACTTTTCTGGGCTATGTATTAGGTGTTCTCTCTGCCATTCTGATTATTGCGCTGGCCGGCGTTTTAAGTTCAACAGGATTCTGGATGGTTCCGCTTGCCGTATTGGTAATGGTTATACCGATGTGTTCGATGGAAAGAGCCCATTCGCTCATCGATTTTGTCCCCGCGATATTTGTTTCGTCAGCCGTATATTTTGCATTTACGCAGATTTATCCTGCAACTACAACACGGACCTCAATCGCAGTTACAATTCTTGTTTACTGTGGAATTGGTATGATTTTAGGATACATTACAATACGAATAAGAGCAGCTTACGAGAAGATGGTAGCGAAACCAGCCTGATCAGTCACCGCTTGCCATTAATATATTCGCCACCAAAAAGATCTAGTTCTCTCTATTTGGTGGCGACTTTTTTAGGACTAATTGAGCTTTCCGTTTTGGCCCTCGCACCCTGTAAATAGCCAATCAAGATTGCATATTCGCTGCTGTAAAATATTGATTGCAGACTTCGTAGGAAACTACACGCAGGGGCGGATTGCAGGCGATTTTCTGTCAGACCTGCAGGAAAGTCAGACAGGTAAAACTCCCGACTGCCAGATACAATTTGTTGTGTCCAATTTTTTGAATATCAATTGGCTTACTTATTTCTGTTACTATCAGCCCTATTATCGGACTAAGCACCATTGACCAAAAAACTGATTTGCCATATCCAATTTCTCGCTTTGCTCCAATGTGTTTTGCAATTAAATGAGTCAGTACAATGTAAACTACAGTTATAGCAATCCAAATGTATTCCATAATTTTGAATTTTAAATAGTTTCAAACAAAGCGAATATTTAAAGAACCGATACTGTTTCAATGAGCACTTAAACTGCCCGCTAACTATTGGATACTAGAAGTTTTATTGCTTAGGATGATGTTCTGAAATCAATCAATTGGTTACCACGATCCGCCGGCGCCGCCACCACCGAAGCTTCCGCCACCAAAACCGCCAAAACCACCGCCTCCAGAATCGCCTCCACCGCCGGAAAAGCCGCCCCATGATCCACCTTGACGCCCTCCAAGCATATTCCCTAAGAGCATACCTCCCAGAAAACTTTGGGTTGAACCGAGGCCATGTGAATTACCATTTCCTCTTCTGAAAACAAAAACGATGATCAGAATTACCATAATAATGAAAAATCCACCCAAACCCCCGGATTTACCTCCTTTTCTGACTGATTTAACGTATTGATCGGCTGTAAATTCACCTGATGTAAGTGAAATGAGCACATCGGTGCTTTTGTCAAGCCCTGTGAAATAGTCATTTTGTTTAAATGCCGGAATTAATTCTGCACCGACAAGCGCCTGCCGGGCTACTGCATCGGGAACGACGGCTTCAAGTCCATAGCCAACAGCCACAAACACTTCACCAGGCTCATTTGCCACTTTGGGTTTTACAAGAATCAGGATTCCATTGTTTTTACCCTTCTGCCCTATTCCCCACTTTTCGGAAAGCTTTTGTGCATAATCCGCCTTATCGTAGCCGGAAATGCTTTTTACGGTTACAATTGCGATTTGGGTAGAAGTTTTCTGGTAAAAATTTACAAGTTTATTTTCGAGCGAAGAAAGTTGTTCGGACGAAAGTACTCCTGCAAAATCGTTCACAAGCCGGGGAGGTTCCGGACGTGTCGGAAACTCTTCCTGCACAAAGGAACTTAAACTGAAAAATAGCGCTGCAAATAGCAACAGCATCACCGATTTTATTTTCATTTTAGTCTGTTTCATTATTTCCCGTATGATATATCGTCAGGAAGTTCATTCACATCATTTTCCTGAGGCGGAAAGTATTGTTTCAGATGCTCACCTGTCATTCCAATTCCGTTGATCAACCCAGTGGCAAATTCGCCCTTACTAAATTGACCAATCATCATCTCCTTAACGTCGTTCCAAAAGCCTTCGGGAACCACCTTGTTGATACCCGCGTCGCCAATAACAGCAAACTTGTGGTCAACTATCGAGAGATAAATCAGCACACCGTTTCGATCCTTCGTCTCATGCATCTTAAGCTTCTTAAAAAGCCACGCAGCCCTGTCGAGTACGTCCACTTTGCACTTGCTTTCGATATGTACCCGGATTTCACCACTGGTTTGATGTTCAGCTTTTTCAATGGCTTTCACAATCAGGGTTTCATTTTCCCTTCCGAGAAATTCTTTAGGATTCATACCTAAGATTGTTAAAATTGAACTTTAGGCGCCTTATCTGCTCCTTTTTCGGCTTCGAAATAAGCCTTCTTTTCAAAATTACGCATCGATGCAATTATACTTTGCGGAAATTGACGAATATAAGTATTGTAACCTCTTGCTACTTCGTTGAATTTCTGACGCTCTACAGTGATTCTGTTTTCTGTTCCTTCCAATTGTGCCTGAAGATTCATAAAACCTTCGTTTGCTTTCAATTCAGGATATTTTTCAACCACAACCATTAAGCGTCCCAATGCTGATGATAATCCGCCCTGTGCCTGTTGGAATTGTTGCATAGCTTCCGGGGTAAGTTTTGTAGGATCGACCGTTACCTGAGTCGCTTTGGCACGTGCCTCAATCACGGCTGTTAAGGTTGATTTTTCAAAGTCGGCATACCCTTTTACGGTACTTACAAGATTGGGAATCAGGTCAGATCGACGTTGGTAAACATTCTCCACCTGCGACCAGGCAGCTGACACACCTTCATCCATCGTAACCATCTTGTTTCCAGTTGAGATTCCCCATTGAAATCCGAAAAACAGCAGTAAAACAATAACGACCACAACAATTATTCCTGTTCTTTTCATCTTATTTCTCTTTTAAATTTTTAATACAACAATTAGTCGCACAATTGGATGTGAAATTACTAAACAAAATCAGATTGGGAAAAGTTTATTGTAATTATTTATAGAAGAATGACTTTCGTGCGGCTAATAACTGATTGAAGGAAGATTAAAAATAATTTGAGTTCCTTCTCCTACTACACTGGAAACATGAATATTGCCACGATGTTTTTCGATAAATTCTTTACATATCAGTAAGCCGAGTCCGGTTCCGCTTTCCTGCAGGGTTCCTTTTGTTGACCGATTTGTTGTGATATCAAATAAGTTAGTGCAGTTTTCTTCAGTGATTCCAACCCCATGATCGGTAATAGTAATCACATTATTATCATTTGTTGGATCAAATAATGCATTCAATACAACATTTCCTTCTTGTTTTGAAAATTTAATGGAGTTTGATATCAGGTTTCTGAAGATGGTTTGAATCATGTTTCGATCGGCAGTAATTTCTAATGAGTCTGGGATGTTATTCATGATATGAATCTGTTTTCTTTCGGACAGCGATCCAATTTGAACAAGCACTTCACGCACCGACTCATTTAGCAGGAATGGAGCAGGGGCAAATTTAATTTCTCCGGTTTGCGTCCTTGCCCAGTCAAGAAGGTTGTCAAGTAATGTAAATCCTTGATTTGATGCGCTGTTAATTATACTTAAGGACTTCTTCAGATCTTCATTGTCGAGCTGCTCAAGTTGGTCATTCATCATTTGAGAAAGTGATATCAGTACCGTAAAAGGATTTTTCAGATCGTGACCGATGATTGAAAAGAGGCGATCCTTGGTGGCATTCATCTCTTTGAGTTTTTCGTTCCGGGACGCTATTTGTTCATTTTTTTCATTCAACTGCTCATTGATCAGTTTGGCATACTGAAGTTTCTCCTCAATATATTCATTCTCTTTCATCTCAAGGGTAAGTCTCATTTCACTTTGATTCTTCTCTTCAGCGATTTCGGCCTGTCGCGTCACCATTCTATTGACCAAATCAGGAATGTGAAGGAGCAATAATCCAAAAAAGAGGAGATAAATCGATTTGTAAATCTGCCCGCTTGGGTCGGTTGAGATAACCTTATTTAGAATTGCCGTATCAAGATTAGGGTATTGCAGGATATAGATCAGGTTGAATGAGAATAATGTGAATACGATCGTATAGATTATCAGCTTTTTGTCGTATCGCAAAACCGATAAGAACATCATTATGGGATAAAGAAAGATGGTGGCGGTTGTAGCAACGGCAAACGGAGAAATAAAAACAGACAGCGAATAGATATGGATGGATACTAACCCAATATCAAGCGAAACCGACAGGTATCTCACCCAATGAAAAATCTTTTCCTTTCGAATAAGATAAATTAGGAATAGATTGTATATGCTGAATATTGTGGCAATTATGCTGCTAACTATCGCCTCTTTATAATCTCCTTTTACCGTAACAATAATGATAAGCGAAAATACAAGAGCGATTAAAATCCAGCGGAATTTTAACGCTACTTTCTCACCACGATTGGCCTCATCGTCATAAAGATTCAGTAAAGTCATTGCTCGATACTAATTTTGAATTGTGTGTCCAAATTTACAAAAAGTGATTATAACTTGAATAACTAATCATACGATAAATCAAAATCATGAGGATTAACATTATTTTGTTGTTTATCAGGTATCTGTTACAATAAAAATTAAAGTTGTTTATTGGTAAAAAGATTGGTCGCATTGGCGATTTGTTCCGGTTTACCGAGAATATATGTAGAAAGGCTTTAGATGAGTCATTTGTTTTATTTCGGCAATGGTTAATAAATCATTCTGTCGATGAAAAACAAAGGCTGCATCATTTTTTTGAAATCCGATTCACCTTCAATTTACACTTAAGTCATTTTTCACCTCTTCTGCTGATCACCTCACCCTTTGTTGTGAAGGAGATCCCTTGTTGTCCCGCAGTTCCGATCATTACAGATTGGATTAGCATCTGACCAGAATACCTGGTTCCTCCCCATTCAAGGATGAAACTTGCACCAGCACCTCCCTTATCCTCTGCATCCTCGATCACATATTCGATCGATTCAAGAGGTTTTAACAGAATGGTTTTGGTTACGAAACTGCGCAATTGCTTTCCGTATGAGTCATTATAAACTGCATTCAAAACATATGCACTGTCTTTCAACGAGATATTTCTAATACTTGCAGTTGAGGTCAACAAAAATCTTTTTGTGCCATCGAGGTGATAAATATCAGAGTAGATTGGTAAATATACGATTTCCTTGTATTTCAGAGTCGCTGCATCCAATTTTACGAAAGTGTAATTATGACTTGGATAATTGATCTTATTATTCGTTTCAGTCCCTTTATTTTGGCAGGATATAAAGAGCATTAGCAACAAAATAGGGAGAATATAGATTTTCATGACCTGTTTTATTTTAGATTTCAGTGCAATTTATAAAAAATCATGGATAAATCTTTCACGTTTTTAACGAAAAACCAACTGTGTCTTTTAAAATGAGCAATCTCCAGGGTTGGGTGTTGCATTTCAACATCCTTTTATTTTGGCAATATTTTCTTCGTAGTTTAATTAAGGTTTGTTTAATTTTTGTGTAATGTTTCTGTATTTAATATTACACAAACATTACACAAAGATTACAGATACATTACACAAACATATGATTTGGTAGGATGAAAATATATTTTAGGCAACTTTATTATCCCAAATTAGATGGAAAACAATATAAATTTCGTCTACATCTTATAACAATTTTTCGATGGATTTTGTGATTTGGAAAGTGACATCTACTTTTTCGAATTACTTATAGCTAAAAAAAATCCCGGAGATCAATAGTACGATCTTCGGGATATCTCTTTATTTAAATCAGATAACTAAGAAGATAAAATGCGGATTGAATCAAGTAATTTTGGATTGAGCACTTTGTCGTATTTGATCGCTTTATTGAATGGAACAAGTGCGATTTCGTCGTTTTCGATCCCAACCATTACGCTTTGCTGGTCGTCAAGCAAGGTTTCAACAGCAGCTACACCCAGACGACTTGCAAGAATACGGTCGGATGCTGTTGGAGAACCACCACGCTGAATATGACCAAGTACTGTAACCCTAACATCATACTCGGGATAATCTTTCTCTACCAGTTTCGCAATATTGAATGCACCTCCCGCTTTTTCGCCTTCGGCAACGAGAACAATGGATGAATTTTTACTCTTCCTGTAACCTGATTTAATGAAATTTTCGAGGGTCATCATATCAGTATCCGTTTCCGGAATAAGTACTGCTTCGGCACCCGAAGCAATCCCGCCATTTAAGGCCAGGAAGCCAGCATCACGTCCCATCACTTCGATAAAGAAGAGCCTTTCGTGAGCAGTAGCTGTATCCCGGATTTTATCTACTGCCTCAATAATGGTATTCAGGGCAGTGTCGTATCCAATAGTAAAATCGGTTCCAAATAAATCGTTGTCGATTGTCCCTGGTACACCCACAATTGGAATACCAAATTCCTGCGCAAAGATTCTGGCACCAGTAAAAGTACCATCACCGCCGATTACAACCAATGCGTCGATTCCCGCAGTTTTCAGGTTTTGGTAAGCTTTTTCACGACCCTCTTTTGTGTGAAATTCCAGACTACGGGCTGTCTTAAGAATTGTACCACCCAACTGAATAATGTTGCTGACATCACCCGAAGCAAGCGGTTTAAAATTATTGTCGATTAACCCTTTGTAACCATGAAAGACGCCAACGACCTCACGCCCATAAAAAATGGCGGTTCGCGTTACTGCACGAACTGCAGCATTCATTCCAGGCGCATCACCTCCAGAAGTTAAGACACCTATCTTTTTGATCGGATTGTCAGCGTAATCTTCCGGCATTGAAATCCTAATTTCCTTAGCCATAATATATTATTTTAATCTTTACAAAATTAGTGTGAAAAAAGCATTGAACGAAAATTTGTGGTTAAATTTACTTAAACTTTTTGAATCCGAGGTTTTGTACCGCTTCAGCCACCTCATCGAGCAGGTTTTTAGGGGTAGAGGTTGCACCGCAGATTCCGACGGATTCGATATCTGATAACCATTGTTCTTCAATTTCTTCAGTTGAAGATATGAATTTACTGTTCGGATTGACAGATTGGCAGATGTGAAATAACATTTTACCGTTCGAGCTTTTCTGTCCGCTCACAAAAAGGATCAGCCCGAAGCGGGCAGAGAACTCCCGGATGGCAGGAATTCGGTTAGCAACCTGTCGACAAACCGTATCGTGAATTTTTACAGGTGCATTAATCGCCCTGCGTTTTAATTCATCGGCCAGGAGATGAAAACCCTCCAGATCTTTGGTTGTCTGCGAATAAAGTTCGATAGGCCGCTCAAAATTGATTTTTTCAATTTCGTCGATGTTTTCAATCACAATCGCTTTCCCATTGGTTTGTCCGACAAGACCGTTTACTTCGGCATGGTTTTTCTTACCGTAAATTACAAACTGGGTATTCTCACATTTGTCAGATTCACTTCCTTTGCGTATTCGTTGTTGAAGTTTGAGAACAACCGGACAAGTCGCATCAATCAGATGGATATTATTTTGCCTGGCATATTCGTATGTCGACGGAGGTTCACCATGAGCCCGCAACAAAACGGTTGTGTCCTTCATTGTGAAATAGAGATCGTGGTCAATAGTAATTAACCCTTTTTTTGTAAGGCGTTCTACTTCAGCATCATTATGAACAATGTCGCCCAAGCAATAAAGCACTTCCTGTTGATGAAGGGTCTCTTCCACTTTTCGGATGGCCTCGACAACTCCAAAACACAATCCAGAATTCTTGTCAATTTCTATAATCATTTTCGTTATTTCATTTCTCAACGACTTTACTAAGTATCCATTCGAGTTGTTCTTCACGCGTCATATAGCTATTATCCAGCGTAATTGCATCATCAGCTTTGCGCAAAGGACTCTCTTCGCGGGTTTCGTCATATCTGTCGCGTTCGATGATATTAGCCTTGATCTCATCATAACTAACTGCTTCTCCCTTTGCAGTAAGTTCATCAAAACGACGTTTGGCCCTTACATCGGGCAGAGCTGTCATGAATATTTTCAACTCCGCATCGGGAAATACGACCGTTCCAATATCGCGTCCATCCATTACTATTCCTTTTGATATTCCCATCTCCTGTTGAAGTGCAACTAATAGATGACGAACCTTGGCTACTGCCGCAACAGGACTAACATTCTGAGATACATTTAATAACCGGATTTCCTGCTCAACATTCTCCCCATTAAGCCAGATGTCGTTATGATTAGTCTCTTTATTATGCACGAATTTGACTTTGATTCTCCCGAGATTGGTTATGAGTTCCGGAATATTGACTATCCCATTATTAATCAGGTTGTGACGTAGGCAATATAAGGTAACCGCCCGGTACATGGCACCTGAGTCGATAAAGATGTAGTTCAGTTTCCTGGCGATTTCTTTCGCAACTGTACTCTTTCCACAGGAGGAATGGCCATCGATGGCTATGATGATTTTATTGTTTTTATCCGACATTTTTCATTTTAATTATCGAAGCAAAGATAACTTTTAATGAATAAACTGCGAGAGGTTAGCCGCGAGGGAGAAGTAATGGACTGTGGCAGCAAGATGATAACTAGCGATTCCGTAATTAATATTGAAATTAGCAATTTTAACGCCAATACCTGCTGAAAATCCCACAAATCCGGGACGATTGGTGACCGATAATTCCTTCTGGCGTTGGTAATTATATCCAAACCGAAGTGTCACATGTTGTTCGGGAAGAATTTCGGCTCCAATAATGAAATGGCGCATCAGCAATGAAGCAAATCCTTCGGCAGGTTCAATTGTCTGTGATTCATCGTTGGCTCGATTTAGATATGATAAATTCCATTTATTCAGGTGATTTGCTGTTACAAAAAACCGGAGAGGAGCGTGTACAAGTTTTTTGGAAAATCCAATTTGTATGTCCCATGGAAGCCTTTCGTGATCTCCGTTTTGGTAATAAGTAGTGATCTGACTTCCTATATTTTTCACGGCAAAAGAGGTTGCTGAATGTCCGTTTTTTGCAGTATATGTAATTCCAAAATCGGCTGCAAGACCAAAGGAGTTGTAACTTTCGAACGAGGAAAAAATTGGTTTTAAGTTTATTCCAGCTCTTAATTGATTATTTATAGTTCTGGAATAGAATAAATTGAGCGAATATTCTGCTGCGCTGAACGATCCTGTCAACTGTCCGCTTTCGGAAGCACCGTCAAACGTTCCATAGTTAACATAGTGGATTCCTGCCGCAAACGAGTTCTTTCCCCTGATGTTAGGCGCAAAAGCCGCATAACCTACTCCAATCCCTGCTATATAACTTACGTAGTTGATTGATATTTGATTCCTCATCGAATCTGAGAGAAGCGATGGATTGTAAAAAGTGAGTTCGAGATCGTTATCGGTAAACGCAATTTGTGTTCCACCCAAAGCCGCTACTTTTGCCGAATTGGTGAGATCGAGAAACCTGTAAGTACCTTCCCCTCCAATCTGGCTGAATAACAGACAAAACGGATATCCGATCAAAAGGAGCGTGAGCAACAGCGTTTTCATCTGTCAATAATTTGTTTTTAAAGGTCACAAGTAACCCTCTTCTATTTTCATTGGCGGGTATTGGCTCGTGCTGTTTTCATTCAATTTAATTATCAGCGCCTTGGCCTGGCCCTCTTTGCCCCACTTTTTTGTTCTTTGCCGTTGAAAAGGACTTTTGAATCAGCCTCATCTTTTTTACCGAAATCTTCCTTTTTCAATCGTTCAACTACTTCATAAACAATTGGACAAAGCTCCCGATTCATCATTGTAAGATCAAGTAACTGATAGAATCGCCGGCGATCGGTATGCGGATATTCACTGCACGCTTTGGGTCGGTAATCGTAAATCATACAAAAATTGTCGGGCATCAAAAACGGACAGGGTGTATCGTTGAAAACAAACCACTGTTCATCGTCGACGTGAAGATATCGGGCAATAAAATCTACCTCCTTCATTTTCTGCTTGTGTGCAATCCGCTCGATATCCTTGTCTGTGATTCTTGGACTGATTGTTTTACAGCAATTAGCACAAGTTAAACAATCGAATTTGTCAGATACCTTATCATGAATCACATGTACTACATCATCAAGTTGTTTTGGCTTTTTCCTCTTTAATTGATTGAAAAAAATAGTCGTCTCTTCCTTGTTTTGCCGGGCGAGCGCTTTAACGTTGTTTTTATCTGCCACCATTTTGTTGAATTGTAACTAATCTTGCAATAAATTTTCTCATTCTGATCTGTGCAATAAAAAGACCGGCAATCACCACTGCAATTCCCACCATCTTTCTAAAATTGAGCGCTTCATCGAGAATATACCATGCGAAAACAGCAGTTAAAACCGGTATAATATTAATAAAAATATTGGCACCATTGATTCCGAGGTTTTTGACGCTGTAGGTATAAAGTATAAAGGCGATACACGAAGCGAAAACAGCAAGTTTAACGATCGCAATGAATGCCGGAAGGTTAAATGGAATGGTAAGCATTGTTTTGCTTTCGAAAACCAGCCAGAATGGCAGAAAGAAAAAGATTCCGATAAAATTCTGATAGGTGATTATTGTTGTCACAGTGTACTTTGCAGACAGATTTTTAAGAACCACGGTATATCCAATTGCAGAGAAAACGGCCAGAAATTCAAGTGCTATTCCAAGTGGTGAAGCAATTAAGTTGAGCGAATCATCAAAAACGACTATTCCTACACCAATAAACGAAAGGAGGATCCCGATAAGATTGCGTAATGAAAGCTTTTCTCCATGGTAGCGCGAAGCCGCCAAAGGCGAAAAAAGTGGAATGGTAGCGATGATGATGGCACCCATTGTACTTGATACATACTTTAAACCAAAGCTTTCGCCCATAAAATAGAGAAATGGTTCAAAAAATGCGAGTAAAAGAAAAGTGCTGTAATCCCTTTTTTCGACTTTCACCAATTTGCCAATGATGAGACCATAAGTCAACATCAGAATCGAGGCAATGATCAGTCTGAAAAATACGGTCGTGAGCGGACCATAAGCCACGTAAACTTCTTTCACCCAAACAAATGAAAAGGCCCAAAAAACCATGGCGAAAACTACTGCCAAATAAACTATCCCCTTTTTTTGCCTCATTTTAATTTTTGAATTGCAAAAGTAGGATAAATTACCCAGAGAACCATTTGAATTGTTTGCCGTACAATAGATATCGCCTGTTACAAAGGAGGTACAAAGCAAAGGAAGCCTCTTTAGCAAAAAGTTAAATTAGGCTGCAGGAGGTTTGCGGCGGGCATTCGGTAAAACGTGCTCTATAAGTAAAAAAGAGGTTTATAATTTTCCCACTTCTAAGTTCTTATAGAACACGCTTACAGTTCCCTTTCCAGCAAATAAAATTGCCAGTTTTCATTCGCTATCTGCCAGTATTTAAATATAAAAGGATGAAATTTGATGATCCGAATTAAGACTATTTATTCAGAGTTTTATTAAAGAACATTGTCATATCTTTCCACGAGTCCATGTCTGCTTTTTCATTGTATTCAATAGGCATATTAAACTGCTTGCCAATTTTTGTTGCATCGGGATTCGTAAATGCGTGTGTAGCATTTGGATATACAACGAATTTATAGGTGGCTCCAATTGAATCGAGTTGATGCTTAAAAGTTTTGATGTCATTTTCGGAAACAAATTTGTCAATGCCTCCATGGCAAACAAGGATCTTTGCCTTAAGTAATTCTTTATTGGCAGGGACACCGGCAAGTCCTCCATGAAAGCTGACAACCCCCCTTAGATCTGTACCTAACTTGGCAGAATTCAAAACGACAGAACCCCCAAAGCAATATCCAATTGCAAAAATGTTTTGGCTATCAGTTTGTTTGTATTCCTTAAGTTTGGCAAGCGCCGCTTCAAGGCGTGTTTTCGATAATTGGGGATCTTTGTAAAAAGGTGTTGCAAATTCTTGTGCTTCAGTAGGATTTGCTGCAATTTTACCGTCGCCGTACATATCAACTGCCATTGCAATATATCCAAGAGCAGCCAGCTTTCTTGCCCGCATCACGGGATAATCTGTAAGTCCCCACCATTCGTGGACAACTAACACAGCTGGTCTTTTTCCCATTTGGCTTTCATCATAAACGATTACTCCTTTAAAAGATTTATCACCAATTGAATACGTCACTTTCTCTTCCTTTATTTTTGAAGAAGGACTCTTTTGCCCAAAACTTGCACCTCCTGTGACCATGGTAAGAAATATGATTAAAAAAATTAGATTTTTTGTTTTCATTATTATTGGATTTTAAATGTTTAATAATTTGTATATGTGCATAACAGCGGGATCTAAGGTAATGTTCAGAAATAAATCTTTGTATAAAAATTATTCATCAGCAGTTCAATATCGTAAGAATCAATAGATGTCACATTAGAGCCATTGGCTTGTTTCATCGTTTGCCGATACAATAACGCTTATTCAGAACCTTCAGAATAAAAAAATACAGAAATAGGCCGTAGGAAACGTAGGAATCGTAGGAAAGGCCCGCATTTTTCATTTTATTCCTACGTTTCATTCTGATTCACAATGTTTTCCTAAGTAACATACGATTCCCGCATTTCCTACGATTTTCCTACAGTTTTCCTACGTTCCTAAATTTAAATTTTACAAAAATCAACACAAATATTGATTTACTTCTTACCTCTGTATATGCCTGAATTGAACCTTATCGGAATTTTTTGACGTAGAATTAAATATCACTGGAAGATTTTGGTGCCTACCTCTTCTTTCCAAATATATAAGTACGATTGATAAATTCCTTAGAAAATGTTGACTTATAATACAATATTATATTTGGGCCATTACTTAAAGTTCATGTTATATTCTTTTAAATTCATGAACTTGATAGACGTAAACCATTCTTTACCTTAACTGTTCTTTATAAATGAATAAACAAAACAGACTATTATTTGCCAGCAGTCCTTATCTTCGACAACATGCTGACAATCCTGTCGATTGGTATGAATGGGGCGAAGAGGCCTTAACAAAAGCCAGAAACGAAAACAAACCTCTAATCATCAGCATTGGTTATGCAGCATGTCACTGGTGTCATGTGATGGCGCACGAATCGTTTTCGGATGTTGAGATTGCTGAATTCATGAACATCCGTTTTGTCTGCATCAAGGTTGATCGGGAAGAGCGCCCCGATATTGACCGAATCTATATGGAGGCAGCTCAATTGTTGTCCGGTCGGGGAGGCTGGCCGCTTAATGCATTTGCCTTGCCAGACGGAAGACCGTTTTTTGCGGCCACCTATTTTCTTCCGGCTCAGTGGATGGATGCTCTCAATCAATTTAGCTACTTATTTCAGAATGAATACTCCCGGGTTTTGCAGGCAGCAACATCTCTCACTGAAGGAATTCGTACAAATTATTTTACTGTGCTTGTGGATACAAAGCCATTTACACCTTATGATTATCGTGTCTCCTATGAAAATCTAATTGGTACAATTGATTTTAAGCTGGGAGGATATACCGGAGCACCCAAGTTTATGATGCCAACGGGTTTGGAGTTTCTCCTTCAATATCACTACCTGACCGGAAATCAAAAAGCGCTTGATGCCGTCACCATTTCGTTGGATGCAATGGCAAAAGGGGGGATTTACGATCAAATTGGAGGTGGCTTCGCGCGCTATTCCACCGATCAATTCTGGAAAGTTCCTCATTTTGAGAAAATGCTTTACGACAATGCCCAGTTAATTACCCTTTATGCCCATGCTAATCAATTGACAAGAAATCCACTGTATGCTGACATCGTCGAACAAACGATCTCTTTTGCAGAGCGCGAATTGCGTCATTTTGAGGGAGGGTTTTTCGCTTCGATTGATGCTGATAGTGAATACGAAGAGGGAAAGTTCTATGTCTGGTCAAAGGAGGAAATCGAATCTGTTTTAGATCAAAAGACTGCTAAAATTGTATTTCGTTTCTACCAGGTATCCGATGATGGAAATTGGGAGAAGGGAAAAAACATTCTTCATTACAGAGATGACAAAGCAATGTTCGCCAGCGAAAACGGAATCTCGGTCAATGATTTGAAATCAATTCTTCAAAATGCGAATAAATTGTTGCTCGTACAACGTAATAGCCGCATTCGCCCGGCTACTGATGATAAAATCCTTACATCATGGAATGCGTTGATGATATCCGGCTATGTAAATGCCTATAAATCGCTTTGTGACGAGCAATATCTGAATAGTGCTATAAGTACTGCTTATTTTCTGGAAAACAATATGATAACAGAGGGTGGTCTGCTTTACCGCGTTTATAAAGATGGCAAAATAAGTACTGAAGCATTTTTAGATGACTATGCATTTCTGGCTGAAGCATATATTGGTTTGTATGAAGTGACTTTCGATTTGCATTGGTTGCAACTTAGCCAACTTTTGACAGAATATATTTGGAATCATTTTGCTGATACAGAAAACCACTTGTTTTTCTATACTTCTGATCGGGCAGAAAACCTGATTGCTCGCAAACACGAGATTTCGGACAATGTAATTCCGGCATCCAATTCCGTTTTGGCACATGTACTTTTTAAATTGGGAATTTTGCTGGAGAGGGCTGATTATTCGCAAATGGCAACGGAAATGCTTTTCAAAATAAGAAATGAAACCCTTAGGCAAGGAGCATATTATGCCAATTGGGCTTTGCTTTTGGGTAAAATGGTTTATCCTTCCTATGAAGTTGCTATTATCGGTAAAGATGCGGTACCGGTTAGCCTCGAAATGCAGAAAAAATATTTGCCTGATGTTGTTTTTGCAGGAGGAATAAGCGAGAATTTGCCGCTGCTTCAAAACCGTTTAGTCGAAACTAAAACAGGCATCTATGTTTGTCAAAACAAAACTTGTCACAGTCCGGTGTATACGGCAAAGGAAGCTTGTGAATTAATTAAATGTGAGTCTGCTCCGAAATAGAAAATATCAAAGATACCACTAAGTCGCTAAGACTCTAAGATGCACAAAGTATTGAATATGTGAGGCAAACCCTTAGTGGAACTTGGAGTCTTCCTGCCTTTGTGGCAAAAAAAATACTTTTCGGAGTGGACTCAAAAGTTGGTAGGTAATTGAAATATATGCTTGCTGAAAAATCAAATATGTCAAGTATCTCATTTTACCATAAAGATTCTTCTTAATATTGCTACGAAATATAAATTTTTTTGAAAATGGGTTTTAGATACTTTATAATTTGTTTGATTTGTTTGTTTACTTGGAATGTTAATGTAAAGGCGTTTGAGGTGACTTCTGTAAATGATTTGCCTTTGCAATTATCTGGTTCAAAAGGTAGTAATGAGATTTTGGTGATTTACATTTCAGGAGATGGAGGATGGAATGATTTCAATCAGAAATTGGTTCAGGGGTTTGAAAAGCAGGGATATGGAGTGGTTACGCTCAATAGTCGGAAATATTTCTGGAACGAAAAATCACCGGAATTATTTGCAAATGATATCGATCAACTGTCTAAATATTACATGAAAGAATGGAAAAAAACTTCTGTGATATTTGTCGGGTATTCATTTGGCGCTGATGTGGGAGTCTTTCTTCCTGATCGCGTTTCGGCTGAATTGCAGAAAAAAATAGTAAAAATTGTTTTAATTTCACCTTCGGCAAGTTCTGATTTTGTGATCAAATTGAGCGATATGATGGGTGGAAGTGAAAATGTCAATCGGAAATACAAGGTAGAACCTGAGATCGCGAAAACAAATTTGCCAATCATTTGTATTTTTGGGAAGGATGAAGAATTGATGCTTAAGAACAGCATGAAAAAGAATAAGAACCTTACAATCCATGAATTACCTGGCGATCACCGATATAATTATGATTTTACAGCACTTTCGAAATTAATAGGGATTTAAGAGTTGTTGCAAGCCTTCGAAGATCATTTATGAAATAAAAAATAAAGCCCAACCATGTATTTTACAACATGTTGGGCTTTTAAATGGGTGGAAGATGGGGTTCGAACCCACGACCCCTGGTACCACAAACCAGTGCTCTAACCAACTGAGCTACATCCACCATTTAGCGGTTGCAAATATAGAAAATGTTTTCCGATTCGTGCAAGTGATTATTCAAAAAAATGGTATAATCCGTAATTAGCTGAATTCTTATGTGATACACTAAAAGTTCTCCGGGATGTGTTCATATTTGGAAAAACAACTCATGGTTACATAGGTATTGTTAACTTTGTTTTCTGGTAATAACTTTTAACAAAGCGATGGATTATTTACTCGACAATCCCGATACAGAACGGATATTTCAGGAAATCTTGTCAAAGATTAAACCGTTACAAAACATTGAAGTAGTCAACTCAATGAACAAACGAGGAGTTGGCTATAAGGTAAACTTAGGAGTATCAATTCCATTACTTCGGGAAATTGCTTCGGGTTACGAAAATAATCACCTCCTGGCACTTAAGTTATGGAACAAACAATGGCGCGAAACCATGATTCTTGCAACGCTACTTGAAGAACCTGATAAAATAACCGAAAACCAGATGGACTTTTGGGTAAAGAATTTCCAGTCTGTCGAGATTGCCGAACAAGCTGCTATGAACTTGTTTTCAAGAACCAATTTTGCTTATAAAAAGGCCTTCGATTATTGCCTTTGGAAAAAAATGTTGGTGAAGATTGTTGGATTGTTAATGATCGGACGGTTGGCATTGACAGATAGTGAAGCACGCGACGAAAATTTTGATCCCTTTTTTGAGCTAATGCCGCCCCTTTCAAAAGATCCTCAATTGTCGATTGTGTTTTCACGCGTATATATCCAGATTGGGATGCGTAATCTGAATCTGAATGAAATTGCGATATGTTATGCGAAAGTTCTAAAAACGATTGATTCGAAGACGGCACATGAAAATGCCGAACATATCCTAAGTGAACTTGACTGTGAAGATGCACTTGAAATTGTAAAAAAGAGGAAGTAGAATTTAACTGATTAGAAATATGTGAGTTAAGCATCTTTTTCTATCTCCTTTTGAACACAGCTTTTAAATCACTAATTTTGCAGCGCAAATAAACCCCATTTATTGTTTATGGAAGTCATTGAAGTAAAAGAGCATAGTACAATCAAAGCCTTTCACCAGGTTGGCCATGATATCTATAAAGACGATCAGAATTGGGTACCCCCATTGGAAGTACTCGAAGATGCAGCCTTTGATCCCACAAAGAATGCCTTTTATAAACATGGTGACGGAACCCGTTGGATTTTGAAAGATGATAATGGTAAAGTAATTGGCCGGATAGGTGCATTTATTAACGGGAATAGGGCCTATACCTTCAGTCAGCCTACAGGAGGTTGTGGCTATTTTGAATGCATAGATGACCAGAAAGCTGCAAATCTTTTGTTTGATACAGCTAAAGAATGGCTTGCAAAGCGGGGAATGGAAGCGATGGATGGGCCGGTTAATTTCGGCGAGAACTTAATCAATTGGGGACTGCTTGTCGAAGGCTTCATGCAGCAAGGATTCGGGATGCCCTATAACAAACCGTATTATTTACAACTGTTTGAAAATTATGGATTTAAAATATACTTCGAGCAATTTAGCTATCATCTTAATCACAAAGATCCTTTCCCGGAACGGTTTTGGAAAATTGCAGAATGGGTCGCTAAAAAGCCCAACTTTAGATTTGAGCATGTTCGGTTCGACAACATAGAGAAATATATACAGGATTTTGTAAAGATATATGAACTTGCATGGGCACGATTCGATAATCACCAGCCAGTTGATCTTGACGATATACGTGGAATGATGAAGATTGCCAAACTGGTTGCAGACGAAGAGTTTATATGGTTCGCATATTACAATGATGAGCCTGTTCTTCTTTTTGGAATGATACCGGATTGGAATCAGATACTGAAGAAACTGAATGGGAAATCGAATTGGTGGAGTTTACTCAAATTTATCTGGTACAAAAAAATTAGGACAATAACCAGGGCAAGGATTCTGATTATGGGTGTAGTTCCTAAATTTCAGGGAACCGGACTTGAGTCTGCTGTTTTTTGGCACATGGACAAAGTTATGCAACGTAAATTGTGGATTAACGAGGTAGAACTTTCTTGGGTGGGCGATTTCAATCCCAAAATGATGGCAATCTATCAGTCTGTTGGCGGAGTACATGCTAAGACCCATTATACGATGCGTTATCTTTTCGACCGTTCGGCACCATTCGAACGGGCACCAATGCTGATGAAAGAAATTCGGTCAGCTAAAGAGTCGAACGTTTTGGCAACCGAAAATTAAACAAAACAAAAATTTGTAAATTCTTTTAAAAATATCTGTTGCAAATTCTTTAAGTATGCTTATCTTTGCAACCCGTATCGAAGGAAAAGTTTAAGAACAAGATATTAATAAATTATAGTTCACATGAAAAAGGGAATACATCCGGAAAGTTATCGGCTGGTAGCATTTAAAGATATGTCAAACGAACATACTTTTCTTACCAGGTCATCAGCTGCATCAAGAGAAAAAATTGAAATTGATGGCGTTGAGTATCCGCTTATTAAGGTGGAAATTTCAAATACTTCTCACCCATTTTATACCGGTAAAATGAAGCTTGTCGATACAGCAGGACGTGTTGATAAGTTCCTGACCCGTTATTCGAAACATATGGATAAGCGCAAACAATAAGCTGCAAAAGAGCTTGAAAAACCCCGTATTTTAAAAGTACGGGGTTTTTTGTGTCTTTTTCAGATTTGGTTTAACTTTGCTTTTTCAACATGACAGAATGCGTTTTTTCTGATAATTGTAATCCAATTGTCAGGTTTGGCACATGAATTGAATGATAAGTGGTCACCTCTCATAAAGTATGGTTGGGGACAAAATGTCATCATTTTAAAATTTAAAATGGAAAACAAAAAAAATAAAATCTCAAAAAATAATATCCTATATTCCAGAGAGGCAGAAGATCAAGACGAATTTATCCCAATTCTGGTAGATGGTGATGACGCTGATCTCAGCGCTGTAGAGGTACCTGATATCCTGCCAATCTTACCGCTTCGCAATACTGTCCTTTTCCCGGGTGTGGTAATGCCGATTACTGTTGGAAGACAAAAATCGCTTTTGCTAATACGTGAAGCCTATTCGGGAAATAAGTTGATTGGCACTATTGCTCAAAAAGACGGACAGATTGAGGATCCCGATCCTGATGATCTGTTTCAGGTAGGGACAATGGCTGAGATTCTGAAAATTCTGGAAATGCCCGATGGGTCAACCTCGGTGATCATCCAGGGGAAACGTCGCTTCAGGTTAAAAGGAATTGTTGAATCGACTCCATATCTTCGTGCATCTGTTCAGGTACTTGATGACATTTTACCGACTACGAAGATGCGTGAGTTTACGGCATTGGTCGAGTCGTTAAAAGATTTAGCCCTTAAAATTGTCAAAGCTTCTGGCAATATACCACCAGAAGCACAATTTGCTGTTAAAAATATTGAGAATGCTACCTTTCTGATTAATTTTATCTGTAACAATACAGAGCTTAATGCTGTGGAAAAGCAGGAATTGCTTGAACTCGATGATCTGCGCGACCGAAGTACCAAGTTGCTCACGTACCTTGTTCGCGAAGTACAGTTGATTGATCTCAAGAAAGATATCCAGAAAAAGGTGAAGGTTGACATGGATCAGCAGCAGCGCGAATACCTGCTTCACCAGCAAATTAAAACAATTCAGGACGAACTAGGCGGAAATCCTTCGGAGCAAGAGATTGCAGATCTTAAAAAGCGGAGTTTGGATAAGAAATGGAATGCCAATGTGCAAGCCGTTTTTGAAAAGGAACTCTCTAAACTTATTCGGATGAATCCGGCTGCAGGCGAATACTCGGTCCAGGCGGGTTATCTTGAAACTTTTCTCGATCTTCCGTGGAATGTCTATTCAGAGGATAATTTTGACCTTCGAAATGCAGAAAAGATACTTGACGAGGATCATTACGGACTCGAGAAAGTGAAGGATCGAATACTTGAACACCTTGCGGTTCTAAAACTAAAGGGAGATATGAAGTCACCAATACTCTGTCTTTATGGCCCTCCGGGAGTTGGAAAAACTTCGCTGGGAAAATCGGTTGCCAGGGCTCTTGGACGCAAATTCGTCAGAATGAGTCTGGGGGGACTTCACGATGAATCGGAGATTCGTGGTCACCGTAAAACCTATATAGGCGCAATGCCTGGCCGGATTATTCAGAACTTGAAAAAGGCTGGAACCTCAAATCCCGTGTTTATACTCGACGAACTTGACAAAGTTTCAAATGATTTCCACGGTGATCCTGCTTCTGCTTTGTTGGAAGTTCTTGATCCAGAGCAGAATGCCGAATTTCATGACAATTATATTGATCTTGACTACGATTTGTCACGTGTGATGTTTATTGCTACAGCCAATAGCTTGAGCACTATTCATCCTGCATTAAGAGATAGGTTGGAGTTGATTGATGTAAGTGGCTATTTGCTCGAAGAGAAAATAGAAATTGCAAAACGTCATCTGATAACTCGCCAGCTTGAAGGCCATGGTATGAAAAAGGATGATGTGAAATTCACAAAAGATGCACTCATCAGGCTCATCGAAGATTATACACGTGAATCGGGCGTGCGCGAAATGGATAAGCAACTTGCCAAAGTAATCAGGAGAGTTGCCCGAAAGATTGCTTTCGAAGAGGAGTTTAATAAGAAAATAGGACCTGCCGAAATACGCGAGTACCTCGGTTCACCCAAATATAGCAAAGAAAACTACGAAGGAAACGAATATGCCGGCGTTGTGACAGGTCTTGCGTGGACTTCTGCGGGGGGTGAAATTCTTTATGTCGAGACCAGTTTAAGTCAGGGGAAGAGTAAATTCACTATTACTGGAAACCTTGGTGAAGTGATGAAAGAATCAGCAGCTATCGCTTTGGAGTACCTAAAGTCACACTGCGGTCAGCTTGGTCTGAAACCGGAAGTCTTCGAAAAATGGGATGTGCATATGCATGTGCCTGAAGGAGCTATCCCTAAAGATGGACCATCTGCCGGAATTACTATGGCAACCGCACTTGCTTCAGCATTTACGCAGCGCAAGGTTAAAAAAGGATTAGCCATGACCGGTGAGATCACCTTACGCGGAAGAGTCTTGCCTGTTGGCGGGATTAAAGAAAAAATTCTTGCTGCAAAACGCGCCGGAATTAAAGAAATAGTGATGAGTAAAGAGAATAAAAAAGATATTGAGGAGATCAAAGAGATTTATCTTAAAGGCTTAACCTTTCATTTTGTTGAGAATGTGGGTGATGTATTTGAGATTGCATTGACGGATGAGAAGGTAAAAAATCCATTGGCTATTTCTTAATTCGATTATATCATAAAATTTAAAAAGCCGCTGCACCATTTGTAGCGGCTTTTATTTTCAATTCGTTTTTCTGGCAACAATAGTAAATGCCTTTCCATCATCGGTTATTTCTTCGATCGCAAAGTTTGCTAATTTCAGAAAAAGTGTAATCTCATCCCTTGTAAAAGCCCTCAATGTTGTCATATCTTCATATTCCGTAATTTCATTATCCTTCTCAATGATATATTTGGCAGACCAATCATAAGTCCATCCGGTGGCAAGGTTCTTTTTTAAATGACTTATCCTCCTGATCTTTTTATTGTTGTGTTCTATATTTTGTTCAAAATCATTTAAGTTGTCGAATATCTGGGTTGCATCGAAAACACCAAAGACAAATAATCCATTGTCTCTTAGTGATTTGTACACCCCTTTTAACGTGTCTGATATTCCCTGATTCTCTGTCACATAGGCAATTGACCGACCTGTAATCAGGATCGCATCAAATTGCCGGTCACATGTTAAGTTGCGCATGTCACATTGAATAAACCGGTCGGACTTCATTTCGCGACGCGCAATATCCAACATTTCAATGTGTAAATCGAGCCCAAGGTAGTCGTATCCATAGGCCAGAAACAGGCGCGCAAGCATCCCTGAACCACATCCCATCTCTAAAATTTTATGACAATTGTTGTTTTTTAAGATATCATCATAAAAACGGAATTCCTTTTCGTAGTCAAAGACATGCTGATACATCTCATGATAGATCTCTGCCAGGGTTGAGTACAATTGAGTCATCTTTTTCTTATTTGAATAGAGATAAGTTATTAGAATAAATAAATGCCATATTTTCAAAAACAAAAGCCATCCATTGAATGCAATAAAATGTCTATAAATTTACATTTCATTACGCTTTTTTTCATTACTTAAACGTTACTACCCTATTACCAACGTCATGCTTTGTGTAAGGTTGCTGTAATTTTTGTGTAATGTATCTGTATTATTTATTACAGATACATTACACAAACATATCTCAAACCTTACTTAAAATGTGAAGAAGGTAGGACAAAATAAATAGGAAGTTGAAATGCAAAATTTTATCTAATAGGTATCTTAAGCATGGAGCCGTTTTATGAAATTCATTGAAATATTTTCGAAACGATGTTCGAGTCAGTCAATTAACCAATCTTTTCAATTAATACCACTGCCTGCACCGAGATTCCCTCTTCGCGCCCTTCGAAGCCCAGCTTTTCGGTAGTTGTGGCTTTGATATTGATCGCCTCGACATCGACTTTTAATACTTGGGCAATTGTTTCCTCCATCCCGGGAATGAAATCTTTCAGTTTTGGACGTTGTGCAGATATTGTGGCATCGAGATTCACAAGTCTGAAACCTTTTTCGGTTACCAGACGATAGGTTTCAACCAGTAATAATTTGCTATCGATGTTTTTAAATTCGGATGAGCTGTCGGGGAAATGATAACCGATATCACGAAGTTTGGCTGCACCCAAAAGCGCATCACAAATGGCATGAAGTAGTACATCACCATCGGAATGAGCAATAAGCCCTTTGTTATGAGGAATTAGAATTCCTCCGAGCCAGAGTGTTTCTCCTTCGGCTAACTGATGAACATCATATCCTAATCCTACACGATAACTCATTGTAAATATATTTTTTAGTTGTTAATTTCATCTGTATATAATTGTTTTTTAAAGGTCAGATGGAATAGCCATGACGATATTCATTTCGGTTTGTGATTTATCAACCATGTCTATTTCATGCAAATTAATCGTTTTATCTTGTTAAAATTAACTGTCCTGTTTTTACAGCAGTTGATCCGTCAACAGCGTTAAGGCGAACACGATAATGGTAAATTCCGGGGACAAGGTTGCGATTGTTGAGTCCCGGATTCCAACGAATTGGAAGTGTTGTGAACCCGGAGGAACTTGATTCTGTCTTTATCTGATCAACCAAAACACCTTGTTGGGTAAATATTTCGATTTGAATGTTCATCTTTTCGCCGAAACGATTATGTACTGCAATGATATCTGTATATGCAGAAAACGGATTTGGGAAGGCGGTCAAATTATTAATTTTCAGGCGTGAAGCAACTGTAAATGTGATTTTTGTCTCGGTTGAATTATTGGCAAGGTCCCATACTTTAAATTTAAGCGAGTGCTCACCATCTGTGAGATCTGAAAGTTGAAAAAGAACTTTCCCATTTTTATAGGAATCCTGAACAGATTGGAAATAGTTATTTAAAATTACCATTTGGTCTGTTTTTTCATCAACTATTACAGTAATATCGTGACCGATTCCGCTACCCGAAGTGTTAATTCCCGATTCATCCCCAAGGTAAGCAATCAGTAATGGCGCTTTTGAAACATGGTCCCCCGATTTGAAATTTTCGTTGTCAAGATAAAGTTTTACCGTTGGCCCTGTCAAATCATTCACCGTAGTAACTGGACTTCCGCCTAATTTTAATGAAGAGAAACTTCCGCTCGCATCGCTGATTGTATCTTCCGAATAATATCTGATCAAACCATTGCCAATCCGATAGTTAATCTCCTTTGGTACTTTGAAGGAATAGGAGAATTCACCGTTTTTGACAGAAACATTTCCCTTGAATAGTATTGAATTTTGTATTGTATAATTAAAAGTTGTTTGTCCACCGTTTCCAAGTGTACTTGCCTCTGTGGATTTGTCAAAAACTGTCGGGTAAAGGATTCCATTGTAACCTGTTATCTTTGTGCCTTTCGGATCTTGAATTTCGCCCCACACCGAAACCAGAGAAAGTGGTTTTATAGTATCAGTCAGTTGTTCGGCAGGCTGATCATTGATTTCGAGTGTTTTAATTTTGTATTGTGGATAGCTGATCTGAAGAGCCGGATCGCCAAGCAGCGCAAATTTTGCTGCATTGACTGTTCCTCCCAAATCACCTTTTGCAAGGCGAATAATATCTCCCATCCTAAGTTTATCCCCCCTGGAGTCGGCTTCGAACACATATTTGAAAAAGCTTCTGTTCATCTCGTAATTTGATGATGAGTACACAATACGAGTTGTTGAAAAAAGGGCGGCGCCCCCTCCGACTTTATTGAAAAGCACATGCTCGCCAGCCGACTGCTTGTTTTTAAGATCCCATCTGCTAAATTCACATGTGGCAGTAACGAAAACAGGTAATTTGTCAATGTTACTCCAGCTGTCTATGTTGCCGATTGTCAGCACTTTTTCGGCAGCCCATCCTTCTTCGTTGGCATGGCCGACATAATTAATGATCAACGCTCCATCTTTGACAACGTTATTTATTACTTTATTGACATCTGGATATAGTTTTTCAGGAGTAGTCTGTTCCTTGAAAGCATCGAGGTAAATTTTATCTGTGTAAAAGGCAGGATAATTAAGATTTACAAAATTGGCGAGCTGTTCTGAATCGGAAACATGGATATTGTTATCTTCGTCATCACCCACAAAACAGACGTTATTTCTCCATTCACCCATTGTTGATGATGTATTATAATGCAAAATTTTATCGACCACCACTTTTGCTTCATCGGCGCTTACGCATGGAATTCGTCCGATTCCGATATCCACCATCCCTTTTTGTCCACCTTCGTCTTCACCAAGTAATCCAAAATAGTCATCGGAAACAAATGATGAAGCTGGGTTTATTGAGCTTTCCGATTGCCATGTGGGGATAAAGCAGGGATTATCGACCGATACCGGATGGAAATTATCGTATGTGCCCTTACCAAATAACAAAAGATATTTTAATTTTGAAATATTGTTATTTAGTGATTTACGATAGAGGTAACGCACATAATTTCTGATTGCAGTTACATCGGCAATACCTCCTGAGAATTCATTGAAAACCTGTGATATATTCACTACTGCCACTTCTAATCCACTATTCTGCCTGTGAAACAAAGCGAGACGTTCAGCTTCAGATTTAAAATCCTGTGAAGTGATAATCAGCATGTCAGGCGTTGATAGCCCGTGGATATCTTGATTATTAACCTCTTCAACCTTTTCAAATGATGGAAAATCTGTCAAGGGATCGAAAACGATAAATTTATGAAGTGTATCTGTAGGTGCCTTGAACGAAAGCGTATTTGCAATGGTAGTTGATTGAATTTCAAATGGGTTCAAAGATGAAGTAATATCCCATATTTTAAGTCCGCTTCCTGCATTACCAATTCGAAACTCTGCAACATTTCCGGGCCCAACTGAACGGCTGTCACTAAAAATGAGTTGCCCGACTTGCATATTAAGTTTGCGCCGTGTCTGTACCTGAATATAGTCGAGCCAGCACCTTCCGTTTGAGGGAGAGGTATAGCTAAGAGAAAAATTCACATCATCCCCTACAATTGAAGTTGAAATAATGTTCTCATGCAAATCTGCATAGTCAGCTTCTGCAAAGTTAGAGTAAGGCAGGTAGTTTACATGTCCAATATTCAAATTATTAACGTTCAATGTTGCTAAAGAAGATAAATCGCATCGTCCGGCAGTAGCAATTTTAATATTAACAGGTTCAGAGCTAATATGATCAGAAAATTTGAAAGTCTTTTGTAATGTTGTATTTGGTGTCAGTAAACTTGAAAACCAGTGACTTCCTGTTTCGATAAGATTGTAATTATCTTCTTTATAAAAGGCAAGATCATCAAATTCAGTGATGATTAAGGATGGATTTTCTGATATGGATGGAGACAATTGTATAAAATTATCAGTTGAAATATCTTCAGTTAGATAAAGGTAGGAGAGTCCTTTTGCAAATTCATTGATGCTATGGGTATACAATTTTAAAACAGGGTCAAAATCCCATGTTACATTTCCTGGAATGTAAATCATAAAGCAGTCATTTCCCTGTTTATCTTTGGTTTGCCAGACCGAGTATTGCATAAGATCATCTGATGAGGGAGCATTGTTCATTTGGGGAAGCTTGCCTGGAGGGAACCCAAATATTTTAACCTTTTGTGGCAACTGAAATCCCATCGTTTTAAGTGCAGTAAAGGTGATTTTGTGGATCCCGGTCTGACTTGTACTAGCTTTTATCCACCTTCCTGAAGAAAGCACAGAGTTTTTCTCCATCTTATTGATAGAAAAAACATTTTGAACGGATAAGCAAATGAGTAAAATCAGCAATCTGCTCATGGGAGAAAACCTCGTTTGAAAATATTATCAATATTAATGTACTTAATTGGAACCGCAAAAAAAATAATGGAGCAGAAAGGAAAAAGATGGAATTTTTAATAATATACCTGAAATAGTAAATTTATCTTCATTTCAACATAAAATTAAACATCATGGTTTCGATATTTTCCAATATATTTGTAGCGTATTCATCCTTGAGCATGGATACCTTTTACCTGATTAATAACGGGGAAAAGATTTGATTTATATTTATATTTGTACTTTAGAAGTAAAGTGATTTTAAACGAACTCTCAATATGAAGCTTAATGTTTTTATCTATCTGATTTTAAGTTTGCTGATTGTTACCTCATGCCATTTGATCAAAGGGAAGAAAAGCGCCTCTTCAACAACTGGTTGGGCTTACAACGATGCAAAGAATGGTGGATTTGAATATCGTTCGGGATATTCTCAAAATTCGGGTCCCGGATTGGAATACATTCAGGGAGGTACTTTTACCATGGGACGAGTAGAACAAGATGTAATGTTCGAAGGGAATAATATTCCCCGCAGAGTTACCGTTGCATCGTTTTACATGGATCAGACCGAAGTACGCAATGTAGACTGGCGTGAATACCTTTATTGGTTGCAGCGTGTTTACCCGACCGATCGCCAAGTTTACAAATCCGCTTTGCCCGATACGTTGGTCTGGCGTGATGAACTATCGTACAATGAGCCATATCTCGAAAATTATCTTCGTCATGCTGCCTATTCTGAATATCCAGTAGTTGGAGTAAGTTGGGTGCAGGCTGATAAATATTGCAGATGGAGAACTGACAGGGCAAATGAAGAAATTTTGATAGATCAACAAAAATTGAGTCCGGATCTTGCGCAGGCAGATAGTAAGGTTTTTACTTCGGAAGGATATCTCAATGGCGTTTATGACGGTGTTGAAGGGAAAAGACCAATTAAAAACCTGGCTAAAGATGGCGGAAATCGTCGTGTAAATATGTCAGATGGAATTGTCCTTCCTCGTTATAGACTACCAACTGAAGCTGAATGGGAATTTGCAGCGCTTGGTCTTAAGGGAAATACAGAAGATGAGGTTGTTCTTGAGCGTCGAATTTATCCTTGGAATGGAAATCAGATCAGGAACAGCGCAAAAAAGGGTAGGGGAGAGATGATGGCCAATAATGTAAGAGGTCGTGGTGACTATATGGGCGTCGCTGGTTCTCTGAATGATGGCTATGAAATCACTGCTCCGGTCAAATCATTCCTTCCAAATGACTATGGATTATACTGTATGGCTGGAAATGTAAATGAATGGGTGCAGGATGTTTATCGTCCAAATTCTTCTGTTGACGTAAATGAGTTTCAACCGCTAAGAGGTAATGTATATACGAACTTTCGTCATGGTGCAGATGGTAAGCCTATCGCAGATCAGCACGGAGAACTTTTAAGAGATACTGTGGCCAACTTTACAAACTATAAGGATGGTGATTATCAATCGGTAATTTCTGAATCTGACGAATGGAAGAATGATAGTACTACAGTTCCTACGAATCAGATGTACTCTTCAGGAACAGGAGACTCAACACCAAGAATATCCGATCATAGTCGGGTCTATAAAGGTGGAAGCTGGAAAGATCGTACATATTGGTTAGGTCCTGGAACCCGCCGATTTATGGATGAGCGAAAATCTACCAATGATCTTGGTTTCCGATGTGCGATGACTCATCTTGGTGATTCGAATTCAAAATAATAAATTTCGTAAAAATCATAACGAAAAACCTCATTCTAAAGTGGGGTTTTTTCTTTAAATAAAGGCTTGAGAAAAGCATCCGGTGTATTAAAATATACAGATCAACTTTGAATCTACAGGCAAGCAATTGCAAACAGATTGGAGCTAAAGATTTGTATTAAAGAGTCTAATGATACCGGATTTATTTTAAAATAAAATTATCGCTATGTCAATCATTGAGTTATATGATATTTTTCTTAGATATCCGAAAATATCGACCGATAGTCGGCATATCGAAAAGGATTCTCTTTTTTTCGCTTTAAAAGGGGAAAATTTTAATGGAAATACCTATGCAGCCGTAGCTTTGCAGAAAGGTGCTGCTTATTCGATTATCGACGAAGAAGTATCGGAAATGGATGATCGTTACATTTTAGTTGAAGATGTATTGGTGACTTTGCAACAATTAGCTACATATCACCGTCTCGAAATAAACATACCCATTATAGCGATTACGGGAACCAATGGAAAGACGACTACCAAAGAACTAGTTGCAGCGGTATTGTCTAAAAAATTCAGGGTCGATTGTACCAAAGGAAATCTGAATAATCATATTGGGGTTCCGCTTACTTTATTGTCAATGAACGCTTCCACACAAATTGGTGTTGTAGAGATGGGGGCTAATCATCCTGGGGAAATTACAACCTTATGCGAGATTGCCTTACCCAACTTTGGATTGATTACCAATGTAGGGATGGCACACCTCGAGGGATTTGGTTCCTTTGAAGGTGTCAAGCAAACGAAGGCTGAATTGTATAGGTTTGTTGAAGAGACAGAAGGGATGGTTTTCGTGAATACCTCCAATTCCCTTTTAAAGGAGATGGCAGGCGCTGTTAAAAGAATTTCTTATAAAACTTTAACGGAGGGCGAAGGGATTGAAGGCGAATTGATGCAATCGGCACCATTTATGGTTTTTCAGGTTAAATTTCCGAAAGGATGGCTTTATATAAAAACCAATCTTGCCGGAGGATACAATCTCGAGAATGCACTTGCAGCTGTATGTATCGGTAATTATTTTGGTGTGGACCCGCTTGAGATTAAAGAGGCTATCGAAACATACAAACCTTCGAATAATCGCTCACAATTTGTTAAAACGGAACACAATTTGCTTTTGATGGATGCCTACAATGCCAATCCCACAAGTATGGAGGCTGCATTGGAAAATTTTGAAGCATTTGATGCGCCCTTGAAAGGGGTAATTCTTGGCGATATGTTCGAATTGGGGGAAGCATCACACAATGAACATCAGAAAATAGCAGATAAGCTAGCAACAATGAACTTTTCGACTATAATTCTTGTCGGCAAGGAGTTTGCAGGATGCCAGGTTCCTTCAAGTTTTCTTGTTTTTGAGGATAATACATTGCTGATCAATTATATTAAAAGCACGAAACCTCAAGGATATTTGTTCCTTGTTAAAGGCTCAAGGGGCATGAAACTTGAGAATGTGGCTGATAAACTGTGAATATGAGAAGGTGGGTGCATCCGAGAAAGTACATGTGAGAGGTATTTTTTCTGATTTTATCCTCTTGCATTTGGACATTAATTTTTCTTCCAAAAAATGACGAAGGCGGCATTCTTTTTTCATGCTAACCATTAATCCTTAACTTTGCCAAAATACAATAATTCAAATTCAATGATGCCACAAAGGCACAATTTAAAAGATAGTTTAACCCATCCTGTTTTCAAAATTATCGGCGACGTATCTGATCTTACAAGCGTTGAGACATATGTGGTGGGTGGTTTTGTGCGTGATGTGCTGCTTGGCCGTAAGCGCGAAGTATTCGATGTTGACATTGTGACTGTTGGCAGCGGAATCGATCTTGCTACTAAAGTTGCTGCATCATTGCGTCCCGGATTGAAAGTGAGTGTATTCAAGAGCTTTGGAACAGCGATGTTCCGGTTTAACGATATTGATTTCGAATTTGTTGGAGCGCGTCGTGAATCGTATCGGCAGGAGAGCAGGAAACCAATTGTTGAAGACGGAACACTTGAAGACGATCAAAACAGACGTGATTTTACAATCAATGCCCTTGCAATATGTCTGAATGAGAGCAGATTTGGTGAATTGTTAGACCCTTTTAACGGAATTGGTGATCTCGAAAATAAGATCATCAAAACTCCTTTGGCACCCGAAATTACTTTCTCGGATGATCCTTTAAGGATGCTAAGGGCTATTAGGTTTGCCACTCAACTTAATTTTATCATTGAAGAAAAAACCTTAGCAGCCATTCAAACTCAGTGTGATCGCATAAAAATCGTTTCGAAGGAACGGATCACAGATGAAATTAATAAAATAATGCTGACCCCAACTCCATCTATTGGGTTTAAACTACTCGAAAAGACTGGATTACTTGCTATTATTCTTCCTGAAGTTCAGAAACTGAAAGGCCGCGAGACGAAAAATGGGATTGGGCACAAGGATAATTTTTACCACACACTCGAAGTTGTTGACCGCATATCAAAAAATACGGATAACCTTTGGCTTCGATGGTCGGCATTGTTGCACGATATTGCAAAACCAGTAACAAAGCGTTTTGACCCTCGTGTAGGGTGGACGTTCCACGCTCATAACTTTGTCGGAGAAAAGATGTTGCCTTCAATTTTCGACCGTATGAAGCTGCCGCTTAATGAAAAGCTCAAATATGTGCAAAAGATGGTTTCGCTTCATATGCGGCCCATTGTTTTGTCTGAAGAAGAGGTAACCGATTCGGCAGTCAGGCGGCTACTTTTTGATGCAGGCGATGATATCGACGATTTGATGACCCTTTGTGAAGCAGATATCACTTCAAAAAATCCAGAGAAAGTAAGCAGGTTTCTCTCTAATTTTCAGCTTGTACGTGATAAGCTGAAAGATATCGAGGAACGGGATGCACTCCGGAATTTTCAGCCACCGATTACTGGTGAAATTATCATGGAAACCTTTTCATTGCAGCCAGGCCGCGAGATTGGAATTATTAAGGCTGCCATTAAAGAGGCAATTCTCGAGGGTGAGATTCACAATAATTACGAAGAGGCCTACAAATATATGTTGGCAAAAGGGGATGAACTGGGACTTGCTGCAAAGAATTAGTAATGGTTCATAGTCATCGATTAATTGACATTGTTATTTCTTTTCCAATTTAATTAAAAAACCACCTCCTGAGGCAAGATGTATTTTCATTAAATCATCCTTTTTAACAAGAAAATCTTTCTGTATCAAGTAGTCTGCGGCATAGCGGTCAGCGTTTACACCGTCTTTACAGATCGTTGCGTTGTAATTTCCTTTATCTAAAAAACCAAAAGGTATATTAATATCTCTTTCCGACCAATCTCCCATTCCTCCTATAAACCAGTCTTCACCTTTCTTCCGGGCACTCACTATGTATTCGCCGACTTTAGCGTCAAGGATGATTGTTTCATCCCAGGTCGTAGGGATGCTCCCAAGTAACTCCATAAATTCCGGTTCACGCATTCCTTCTGAAGGATTGCCGGCAAATACCTGCATTGGGCTATCGTAAACCACGAACATCGATAACTGGTGACAACGTGTTCCTGGACTTGTTACGACACCTGCTACCGGCCTCGTCCCTTTTAGGGTTGCATTGTTCAGCATGCCAGGTTCATAATCAAAGCCTCCTGCCAACATTCTCGTAAAAGCCAGCTTTACATCATGTCCCGGGCTAACCCTGTTACTCCACATATTGTATTCTGACCCCAGTAAGCCTTCCCTTCCGACAGCATTTGGCCAGGTGCGGTTGAATCCTTTAGGTGCAAAAGCACCATGGTACATGATCATTATTTTATGCGCAGCGCAAGCTTTTGCGATCCGGTGGTAGAAGTTTACTGTCTTCTGGTCGTCGCGATCTATAAAATCGGTCATAATAAAATCAATGCCCCATCTATTAAACTGATTAAGTGCGTCTTCAAGTTGCCTTTCGAGGGTCATTGCAAGTGTCCACATACATATTTTAACCCCTTTCTCCTTTGCATAAGCAACAAGAGTATCCATGCTGATGGCAGGAATTACTTTGAACAGGTCGTTGTTGTCGCTCCATCCAGCATCCATCATAATACGGTCGAACCCGAATTGTTTGGCAAAATCAATATAGTATTTGTAAGAGGCGGTATTCAGACCTGCCTTGAAGGGAACATTAAAAAGATTGAGATCTATGATCCATTCGTCAGTCAGTTTTCCGGGTTTTATCCACGAAACATCGCCAATCCTTGATGGTGCTGCTAAACGGTAAACGATATCATTGCCAGGTAATTCTTTATCTTCGTTAGCAATCAGTAATACCCTCCACGGAAAACTTCTGGTTCCCAAAGTCCTTGCAATATAAGGAGCACGTTTTGTTACTTTAACCTGTGAGTATAAAGCTACCACAGCCTGTTCTTCGAGCGGGTAACCTGCAAATACCCCTTTTAGTTTTGATGAACCGGTACCTCCTAAAAACATGCCCGGATAATCTTCCAGATCCGATTCTGTAATTGCAATTTTTGGATTAGATGCAGGAACCACAAGGATTGGTGAATATCCGATAGCCCCGTCAGCAATGCTATCAATTCTTCGTAACGGATATTCCTCTTCGAAACTTGTATGAAAAATATCAGCATCGGCTCTTTTTTGAACCTGGGGGAAATAAGCTGATGGTTTGCCAGGAAAATTAAACTCAGCTACTTCATTCTTAATATAGATCGAATCCTTAAACAGTGTAGATATCCGGTAAGCGACACCATCGTCATAAACTTTAAAATCAACTTTATAAGGTTGTTTGAACGTGATGAATAAATGGGTATAGATATCACGAATGATTTTTCTTTTCTCCGGAACAGGAGAAATAATCTGCTCACTGATCTTCTTCGTTGAAGTTGATCTGATCGCATTTTTAATTGAAAGCGCATGTTTGTTATCCAATTCCATGTCAATTAACGAAGGATTCAGGATGATTTTATTCTGATAAGAAACTGAATAGGTTAATTGTTTATCCAACCAGACTTTAACGCATATCTTGCCTGCCGGGGAACATACCTTCAATGTGTCAGCTGACCAGCTATTTATACATGTGAGCATAAAAAAAGCCACTAATATATTTCTTTTGGTTGTTCTTCGTTTTATCCCAGCCATAATCATAGATTTAATTGGTCACGTTTAATCAAAATTAAGGAATTTATGGCGATATCACCATAAAGACAACAAATCTATGAACAACCGGTATTTATTTATTTTTGTGTTGAGATTTATCCGATTAGTAAATAGTTCTGTAACGTTAGTGAGTTATTTCCACCGATCAGGAAAAAAGCTGCCATGTTTGTTTTGCTATTAACCTGCTTTCGATATAAATAATAATTAAAATCCGGGGCTAATAAATCAGACATGCCGAACATGCTGACCTAATCCCTTTTTGGAAGATGCAAAACCTTCGGATGACTTTTATGCTTTGTCCGTTGCCCGATTCTGACCAGAAAATGCCATTTCAATCATCGTCCAAAGTTATACTTTCCCAATGCCAGGTCTATGTTTGCTCTATGTTTGCTCTATATCAAGTCTATATCAACTCTATATCAGTTCTATATCAAGTCCTATATTTTTTTACATAATAGGCATAAAAATGCCAGCTTAATAAACGCGAAACAGATATGATTTGATTTGATACAAAGGAATTCTGAACATTTCTGATAGCCTGAATTCAATTTAAATAAGTAGTCGAATATTTCAAAAAACACATGGATGGTTTGAATTTTAAAACGATATATTTTAACTTGTTGCTTATATCGAAACCAGTCTATTAAAACGATAATGTTACATCTGCCATAATCCTGTCGCAATAATTCACAATTTATTTCCTTTCCATGTCATGGTCGAAATATTTTGCAACCTGTTTCCGGGAGCCTTCCCAAGCTTTTTATCCTTTCATTTTTATCATCACCAAAAGGTGGATAAAGTGTATCTGCTTCTTTTTTTCCAACCAATATTTTGTATTTACACAAGTCGCAGATCATGAGTGCATTCCGGCAATGGTCAAAATGCATATATTTTAAAATGATTAAATCAATTTGAGATTGCAGCAAATATCCACCTCTGTAATTGCAAAGACTAAATGTCGTATTTCTTTTTACTTTAGCCATACTTGCTTAGTAGATTAAATAAGATATGTATAAGGTTGATATAATCTTTCTGTAATATTTATTACAGATATATTACACAAAGATTACAGAAAGATTACACAAACAAAGAAGTTGGCAGGTTAAAAGTAATATTAAAGCAATGAAATGATGGATATTGTGTTTGAAAAGATGGCATCTGTTTATTCTCATTGCTGACTTTTCATGGGTCGACCAATATATCTCCTTTTTCCGTAGTGATCAGATACAAATTATACGAATATTTAATATTTGGCAGATAAGATATCCATTTTTAGTCTGCCGATTATTCATTTTTTAAATCATTACATTTTAAAGGGTATACTGATGTTTGAAGGTATTTTATTCAGGTAAATTATTCTGTTGCACATCACTAAAATAAATGTAAAAATACTTCGCAAATATGACCATAGCTGCTCGAATTTTCGTATATTTATAAAATCAAAACGCTAAACTTAAAAATCAAACGTCTTTAACTGTAGTTGCAGAAAAGATAGTATATACTGTCTTCCGTCCCGGGAGTTAGGCATTTGCATTAAATGCTGATATAATGAATTCATAGATAATGATATGTGTTGCTGACGAAATTTGAAAAGATTTTTCTTAATTAACATATTTTCTTAATCTTAATTTCAACGGTATGAAAACAATGAAAGTTTTTGTGTTTCTGATTCTGGTCCTCTTGGCCGCTTCCTGTACCAAAGACCTCGTGAACAATCAAACCGATCAGAATACTGATCAGTCTAATAGTTTGAAATGTGCGATGCCGTTTATGAAAATAGCGGTTATGTCGGACATTCATTTCCTTGACCCGACACTGTTAACAAATGGAGCAGCTACCGGAGCGGCTTTTCAGACCTACCTGAATTATGATCCTAAACTGATTGAATTCAGTAGCCCGATTTTAATGAAGGCGATATCAGAAATTGTAGCTGCAAAACCCGATATTTTGCTGATACCTGGCGACCTGACAAAAGATGGTGAGAAGGTTAGCCATTTAGCGATGTCGAAATTACTTAAACAGATTTCAAATCATGGTATCAAAGTATTTGTGATCCCGGGGAATCACGATATCAATAATCCTGAAGCTGTTGCGTATGATGGCAACAATGCCTTACCTGCACCCTCCATTTCTGCAAATGATTTTGCAAACATCTATTCCGGTTTTGGATATAAAAATGCGATTTCAAGGGACATCAATTCTTTGAGTTATATATGTGAGCCCTTCAACAAAGTTTGGATTCTTGGCATCGATGATTGTAAATATGATCTGAACGGATCTTTTGCAATCGTTAGCGGGGTCATCAAAAATGGAACCATGAAATGGATTCAGGATAAGTTGGCAGAAGCAAAGAAGAAAAATATAACTGTTTTGGCAATGATGCACCATGGCATAGTTGAGCATTATAAGGGACAGGAAACACTTGACCCGGGCTATGTAACGGATAAATGGCAATCGAATGCTGATGCTTTGATAGACGCAGGGTTAAGAGTCATGTTTACCGGGCATTATCATGCCAATGATATTACCATGCGGGCAAAAGGTAATAATGAATTATTTGATATTGAGACAGGTTCCTTGGTTACTCCGCCAAGTCCTTACCGCATAATCAGTATGGATCCGAATAATATGTACATTGATACAAAGCACATCACTTCAATTGATGTTCCCTTTCCTGCAGGACTTGATTTTGTAACCTATTCAAATATGTTCCTTTCGGGTCATCTTGACGGCATTTTCTCTTACATGCTATCTTCTCCTCCATATAATGTCCCATCAGAATACATAGGTGGAATTGCTCCACTTTTCAGAGATGCTTTCATGGCTCATTATGCAGGCGATGAGCACATTACTCCTGAAGAACAGGCACAAGATGATTATGTCGCTGGTTTGGCTCCACAGCTGGGAGTGGTATTGCATAATCTTTGGACCGATTTGCTACCTCCGGATAATCGATATACAATCGATATGAGGAAGAAGTTGAAATAATAAATGATGTTTTGTTCTCGGTACAAAAAGTAACGCGGCATTAACAAGCTGAGAATTGTTAATGCCGCGGTTCTTTGCGTTTCTATTATTTAATTGGAATTTTTGAGCCTGCCTTATTCAGATGATCATTAAACTTACTCTTCCAACTCTTTTTCGTAACGCTTAACTGCCCAGGTAACGGCCAAATAACTTACATAAATCAGTGCCGGCCAACAAAGCAACCATAATATTTGAATGAAATAATTCATAGCTTATTTTTTTACGTTTAATAAATATGTCCTTCGGTCTCGCCGGTCACTTCACCTTCGGTAATTTTCTTTCCGTTGATTGCTTTCCATGCATACCATATATACGCGACAACAAAAGGAACCGCCAACGAAACGTAGCTCATGGTCTGAAGAGTAAATTTTGACGATGAGCTGTTTATGATATTCAACGATGACTGCAAATTATAGTTTGAAGGATAATAACAGGTATTGTTATAACCTGCAATCAGCATCAAGGAGAATACCACCAGAATTGTCCCTCCGCCTGCCCACCAGATTCCACTGGTTTGATCCTTTATTAACGATGAGATGATTCCCCATAAAACGGCCAGAACGCCTGCAAGAAAAAAAATCAATACTATCGGCATTTGAATCAGGTTCGTGAAATATTTAAACGGTTCCATCGAGACTACCATAGTTTGAGGATTGTAAGCGTAACCATCTTTTAATAAAAGACTGATGACAAAGTACAGGAAGAAAATCAGAAAGGGAACAGTGTTGTAAATCAAGTATTTTTTTGATCTGTCAAACAACGGTTTATTCTCGATTGAATTCATAAAATAAAGAAGTGCAAGTATCCTCGCAAGAAAAAAGACTGCTAACCCAAGCGCTACGTTATTGATATTTAGTACTGCTTCGAGCCCTCTGGCTGAATTTTGCCATGTTGACGCATTCAGATTACTGATCGAAAACTCTGCACCGTTAAAAAAGGTGCCTACTACAACTCCAATAAGGATTGGCGCCAATAAACCATTGGCAAATAGAAAAGCATCGAAAGTTTTTTGCCCAAGAAAATTTTTGGGTTTACTTCTGTATTCGTACGATACTGCCTGAATGATAAAGCAAAAAAGCAGAGCCATCCAGGCCCAGTAGGCACCGCCAAAACTTGTTGAATAAAACAAAGGAAAAGAGGCAAAAAATGCACCACCAAAAGTTACGAGGGTCGTAAACGTAAATTCCCATTTGCGTCCAAGCGCATTTAGAATCATTGTTCTTTCATTCTTGCTCTTAGCGATCTCGTAAATTAACGACTGTCCGCCTTGCACAAATAGCAGGAAAACCAAAAGAGCGGCTAAAAGTGAAATAATTGCCCACCAATAATGTTGGAGAGTTAAATGGCTTAATTGTTCAAACATGATCAGTGTCCTCCTTCGTTAGGTCCTATTTTAATTTGTTTTGTCATAATCTTGATTTCGGCAATCAGCAATAGGGTAAATATCAATGCAAAAAGCCAGAATGTAACCATCACTGCGCCAGCGTTAATGTTCGAAACAGCTGCTACGGTTGGTAATAAATCCTGAACAACCCAGGGTTGTCGTCCCATTTCGGCAACTGTCCAACCGGCCATCTGGGCCAGATAGACCAACGGTATTGTAAGAATTGCGATCTTCAGAAACAATCTTCGGTTAGTAATTTCATTATTTACAATAAAATAGATGGATAATATGAAAAAGATCAAAAACCAGCTTCCTAAAATAACCATCATATGGAAACTATAAAATACGAGTTGAACTCCAGGAATTAATTCATTTGAGTTTTTTATAAAACCATATCCGAAGTATTTGAAATAATTATCCTGAAAGTCTTTCGACATGAATTTTTCCTTCATCTGCAAAGCCTCAACTTTTCGGCCTTCAGTAAGTGCATTTTTATAATTTCGGAGTGTTTCAATCGCCATTTTCCCCCTCGAAATTTTGTCAGCGGCCGAGAGCATCTTTTCTTTCTCGTTGCCGTTCAGTAAATCCTTCACCCCCGGCACAAATGCGTTCGCATCAAGGTGAATCATGTAGGATAGTGCGTTGGGTATTTCAATTTTGAAAATAAAATCATTCAGCTTATCATTCTTGGGATCTGTACTTGTGGGTGAGAAAATTCCGAAAGCGACCAATCCTGCTCCGTTCTTTCCCTGGTATAGTCCCTCCATAGCAGCTAATTTCATAGGCTGATTAAGTGCAACTAACCTGGCAGAACCATCACCCGTTGTAATTAGAAATAACGAGCTGATAAAACCAAATATTGCCGCGACGAGAATGCTCTTTTTTGCAAATGATATCTCTCTTTTTTTCAGAAGAAACCATGCAGATACTCCAATGATGAAAACTCCCGCCAATACAAACCCGGATGAAATTGTGTGAAGAAATTTATTAATGGCCATTGGAGAAAGGAATACATCCCAAAAATTAATCATCTCATTTCGCGCAGTATCAGGATTAAATTGCATTCCTACAGGATTTTGCATCCAGGCATTAGCAACGAGTATCCACAGTGCAGATAAATTTGCGCCGATCGCTGTAAGCCAGGTTGAAACGAGGTGAAAACGTTTACTCACTTTATCCCATCCGAAAAACATCACTGCGATAAAGGTCGATTCCATGAAAAACGCAAAGATACCTTCGATAGCAAGTGGTGCTCCAAAAATGTCACCAACAAACCACGAATAATAGGACCAGTTAGTCCCAAACTGAAATTCAAGAATAATTCCGGTTGCAACACCGATTGCAAAGTTAATTCCAAAGACCTTCATCCAGAATCTGGTGATTTTTTTCCATTCAGGATCACCAGTCTTGTAATAAATGGTCTCCATAATTGCCAGGATAAATGTAATGCCAAGCGTAAGGGGGACAAATAACCAATGGTAAAATGCTGTTAAAGCAAACTGACCTCTCGACCAGTCGAGCATTGATAGATCAACGATTTCGTTCATGGGGATTATTTAGTTTTTGTAAAATTTTCAATGACGTTTGCGCTTCTTTCCTTGTCGGTACTAAAGTTTTTTTTCAAATAATTTGGGAAAAAGAAAAGCTTTAGTACAAAAAAAAGGATGAATATTTTAATCAGAATGATTGCCCATAAAGTGCGTCCTAAGGTCATCTCTTTGAAGCCATTTATGTAGAATTGTATTACTTTTTTCATTCAGAAGCAAAATTAACTTTCTTTTAAACAATGAACATTTCTTTATTGCTATTTGTTCAATAATATAATAGTTTTAACCGATGCTAACGAACGGTTTGGCGGTCTTGCTTTTTTCAAAAATTGTAATGTTTTCTGGTAACAATTAATATTTTTTTAATTGTGCATATAATTAATAATTAAACGTTTTGCAAAATGAGGTTTTTAATTGTCGTGGTTTTGTTTTTTGCAATGGGCTGTAATAGTCCCAATACCAAAAAAAGTTCAACAGAAGTTATATCTGTCGCTGATAAAAGTTTGAAAACCATCGCTGTTGAATTTGCCATACAGGGAATGACTTGTACCGGCTGCGAACAGACCATTCAATCAGGACTTGGAAGTTTAAAGGGAGTTAAACAGGTAAAAGCTAATTTTAAAAACGGGAATGCATTTGTTGAATTTTTACCCGATATTGCAGATACTATTCAAATGAAACAGAAAATTGTAACATCAGGTTATATTGTTGCAGGTATTAAATCAGTTTCGCTCGATAGTCTTCAATCCAAGCTTTAAACTAACAGGTCAAAAACTATATATGAGTAATAGCAATAATAACACCGACGAGAGTATCAACGGCGGAGGTGAGAATACAAATTCACGTCGGAAGTTTTTCAAAAATTTCGGATTAATTGGAGCTGTCGCTGCTGCAGGTGGTGCCGCAATTTATTCGGGATACAAATATGAAGAATCAAAACCCAATCATGATTTTGTAAAGGTACTTACTGCCGATAATCGGCTTGTTGAGGTTCCGCGCGATCAGATCAAAGATATAAAATTGGATCTTACGGAATTGCAGCGGAAGGGCAGAGAAGGATTAAAAGGGCATCGGTTTGTAATGGTCATTGATCTTTCGAAATGCAGGAATGCCCGTAAGTGTATTAGCGCCTGCCAGGGAGCTCACCATCTGCGCCCCTATGAATACCACATCAATACACTAGTGATGCAGGAGTCGCCAGATACTGCACCTTATTATATGCCAAAACCCTGTCAGCATTGTGATAATCCTCCGTGCGTGGCTGTTTGTCCTGTAAATGCTACATTTAAACGTCAAGACGGGATTGTATTGATTGATAATGAGCGTTGCATCGGTTGTCGTTTTTGTATTGCAGCATGTCCATATTCAGCTCGTCTATTTCATTGGGAAGAACCACTGATGGCGGAAGCTGATAAAGGGAAACCATACAATATTGAACTTAATGTGCCACAAAAGAAAGGTACAATCACTAAATGTCTGTTTAGTTCGGATCGTCTTCGTGAAGGTAAATTACCCTATTGTGTATCTGCTTGTCCAAATGGTGTTTATTATTTCGGAGATGAGAACCAGGATGCAGTGACTAATGGTACTACAAAAGAAACTTACCGGCTTAGCGAACTACTTCGTGTTAATGGAGGTTATCACCTAATGGCAGAATTGGGCACAAAGCCAAGAGTTTATTACCTTCCTCCAAAAAACAGATTATTTGAGTTTAAAGATGATAGAGATCAAAATAAGGAAAAGACCTGAAATTATTTTTAGAGGCGTATGACATTGTGTCTCGAATGCATGTCTGTTTGGTCCCTAACGCCTACAATCATCGTAATAATGAAAATAAAAAAAATTGAATTCTCAAAATAATAACCAAAACTATGGCATCAGAAGTGAATACAGGTTTTTTGCGCGATAAAAGACTCGATTCAATTGCAGCTGATATTTTAAGACCTGTTGGAATTTCCAAAGGATTTTTAGTGTGGATGGCCTTTCTAATCGTTTCTCTTTCGGGGTGTATCTATGCTTATTACATTCAGTGGGATAAAGGTCTGATCGTTACTGGTCTGCGTGATTATGTAAGTTGGGGGATGTATATTGCCAACTTTATATTCTTTGTAGCCACCAGTCTCGTTGGGATGTTGATCAGCTCAGTGTTGGGTTTGATGGGCTTTAAATGGGTGAAACCAATCGCCCGGATTGCAGAAATCATTGCAGTCGCTTTTGCAGCTATTGCAGGTCTTGTAATCGTTTCGGATATGGGGCGACCAGAACGACTTCCTTACGTATTTATGTACGGACGGATACAATCACCAATCCTCTGGGATGTTACCGTTGTAACGACCTATTTGGTTCTTAGTACTTTGTTGTACTTTCTTCCGCTAATTCCCGATTTGGCAATCAGTAAGGGACGGATAGGACATACTCCAAAGTGGCTCCAATCGACCTATGAAATTCTGTCGGTTAACTGGAATCATACACCGTTGCAATATAAAATACTTCTGAAATCAGTCAGAATTTTATTGATAATTATTATTCCGACCGCATTTGCCATTCACACTGTGACATCATGGTTATTAGCAGTAACGCTTCGACCAGGGTGGGATAGTTCCATTTTTGGACCTTATTTTCTTACCGGTGCGTTTGTGGCTGGTTCTGCAGCAGTTGTGATTATGATGTATTTTGCACGAACGAATTATAAACTCGATAAATATCTCACACTTTACCATTTTGATATGATGGGAAAACTACTTGTGCTGGTTTCTCTTGTCTATCTTTATTTCAATATTAATGAGTTCCTTGTGCCTGCTTTTAAAATGAAAACGGCAGATGCAATACATCTAAACGAACTTTTTGTTGGCGAATATGCCATGATGTTTTGGAGCGTGCAGCTTCTGGGTCTTATTATCCCGATTATTCTGTTATTATTCAAGTTCTTCCGTAAACCGTTGCCTATGTTTATAATTGCAGTAGTTGTTCTCGTGGCAGCATGGTTTAAAAGGTATTTAATAGTTGTGCCTACACAGATGAATCCTTTTTTACCAAAACAGTTTGTCCCCGATGCATGGATGGTGTATCATCCAACTGTAGTTGAATCAGCCATCACGATGGGAACGATCCTGCTGGCTGTAATAATTATAACAATATTGTTCAAATTATTTCCCGTTATTCCAATTTGGGAAATGGCCGAAGAAGAAAATGAAAAAGAGGTTAAATCCCAAGAATAAGCCATAACAAAAAGCATATGATTAAAAGATTCTTATTTCTTACATTGATCGTTTTGATCTCTTTACGTTTGTCAGCGCAGGAATGGTTGGTTCCAGCCGAAGAAGGTGCAAAACTTAGTCCCTTTGCGTTTAATGATTCTACTCGAAAGGCGGGCTCGGATCTTTACAATACGAATTGCAAGTCCTGTCATGGTGATCCAGGTAAAAACAATGTTATTAACCTTGTTCCACCTCCACCTGATGTGGCTTCTGTAAAAATGCAGGGCAATTCGGATGGAGCTATTCACTTTAAGCTTGTTCAAGGGCGAGCTCCAATGCCATCGTTTAAAAACACACTTTCTTCGACTGATATTTGGCGTGTGATCTCATTTATACGGAGTTTTAACGAAAAGTACGTTCAGGTGATCGATACAAAAACTGGCGTTGCAGGAACTTCTGCCTCGAATGTTAAAATACTTGTTACGTGGGTGAAAGAAAAAAACCAGGTTCAGATGCTTATTTCCGGAATAAAGGAGAACAAGATACAACCTGTCGCCGGAGCAGAAGTAAAGCTGTTTGCAAAAAGATATTTTGGAAACCTGTTGATTGACGAGCCACGTAATACAGATGCTATGGGAAAAGCATTGTTTAACTTTCCTAAAGACCTACCTGGCGATTCGGCCGGATTTGTACAGATTGTTGCTAAATTATCAGACGAAGCGGCATTTGGAGAATCAAAAACCGATACGACACTTGCAATTGGAGTTCCCACTTATCGCCCGCCGTTGAATGAACAACGTGCAATGTGGAATGTTGTACAAAAAACACCTATCTGGTTATTACTTGCCTATACGTTCACTGTACTGGCGGTTTGGGGATTTATAGTTTATGTCTTAATGCAGATCAGGGCAATTTCCAGGGCAGGATTACGTAAAGAACAAGATACTGCGAATTAATCCATTCAAAATTGTTATTTAAATTTAATTAAGAGGTTATGAAAAATATGTCAACGGTCGGGCGAATACTCTTCGCAATTCCATTTGCAATCTTCGGGTTAAACCATTTGCTTTTCATCGATTTTTACATTGGAACTGTATCTTCATTTATTCCACTTGGTCCATATACAATTATTCTGACCGGTATATTTCTGATCCTCGCAAGTCTTAGTATTATCTTTAATAAGTACATAAAGGTTTCTACAATTTTACTGTCAATTCTTTTACTGACCTTTATCCTGACCATTCATATTCCGGGATTGTTGGATGCTGATCCATTAAAATGGAAATTTGCATTAATCGAATTATTGAAAGACACTTCGTTGTTGGGTGGTTCACTAATGATTGCCGGAATGGTTTTCGAAGGGGAGAAGAAGTAATATTTAATTTTAAATTTTTGGAATGAAACGATTCTTGATTTTTTTATTGCTTTCTGTTTTAATATTCAATGCATATTCTCAATTACCTATTAAACCGGAGGTTGAAATTGGTATTGTTGAGAAACTTGGCGATACTATTCCCCTTGATCTGAAGTTTTTCAATGAGAAAAACGACACGGTAACACTTGGCAGCATGATCAATAAACCAACAATACTTTCTTTCGTTTATTTCGATTGTCCTGGTTTATGTAGTCCTTTGCTCGATGGTATTGCCGATGTTGTTAGCCGTATGGATTTATCGATTGGAAAGGATTTCGACATTATTACTATCAGCTTTAATACAAAGGACACACCCGAAAAGGCAAGGCAAAAGAAGCTCAATTTTGTTCAGAAAATGCAGGAAAAGGATCGTGCAAGCTGGTTTTATCTGACCGGGGAATTAGGAAATATTCAGAAAATTACAGAGGCTGTGGGTTTTAGGTATAAACCTACAGGGCTTGATTTTGCCCATCCCTCAACAATAATAATGATCAGCCCAAAAGGGAAAATCACCCGTTATTTGTATGGGATTACATTTTTACCTTTCGATGTAAAAATGGCGGTTGTTGAAGCTCAAAAGGGATTGGCACAACCCACAAGCAATAAACTTCTTGATTATTGTTTCGCCTATGATGCTCAAAGTAGATCATATACATTGCAATTTACCCGTTTAATCGGATCTTTTATACTAATTATTGGGCTATTTTTTGGAGCCTGGTTACTAATTTCAGCAAAGAGAAAATCAACTAAAGAAATCAAGGCATGAACAATTCGTCACCTACTGCTCCGTTAAATTACCTCAATCATAAGACCGGACTTTGGTCATGGTTGAGTTCTACCGACCATAAGCGCATCGGACTTCTTTATCTTTATTCTATTACCATATTTTTTTGTGCAGCTGCGGTTTTAGGACTTTTGATGAAGATTGAGAAAATTGCTCCTGGCCAGACTATCATGAACGCCCAAACCTACAATGCTATGTTTACCCTACACGGTATCATTATGATCTTCATTGTTGTAATACCGGGCTTGGCTGCTGTATTTGGAAACATTCTTCTTCCCATAATGATTGGGGCTAAGGATGTGGCCTTCCCAAAACTCAACCTTTTTTCATGGTATGTCTATATTACAGGTGCATGTCTTGGGCTTTATTCGCAGTTTGCCCATGGCCATTCACCCGATGCTGGCTGGACCTTTTATGTTCCTTACAGTGCAGAGGTAGATTCTAACATTGTAATAGCGCTCACTGCCGCATTTACACTTGGGTTTGCCTCCATTCTTACCGGATTGAATTTTATCGTTACGATACACCGGATGCGAGCGCCTGGAATGACATGGTTCCGCATGCCGCTTTTCCCCTGGTCGTTATATGCCACTGCCTGGATTCAGCTTTTGGCAACACCAATAGTAGGGATAACATTGCTGATGGTGATTGCTGAGAGAACTTTACAAATCGGATTTTTTGATCCGACACTTGGAGGAGATCCAGTTCTTTATCAGCACCTATTCTGGATCTATTCTCATCCTGCTGTATATGTGATGATTCTTCCGGCAATGGGTGTCGTTTCTGAAATATTTCCCACATTTAGCCAGAAGCCAATCTTTGGTTATATGCCGATTGTTTTTTCAAGTCTGGCGATTGCCCTTGTTGGTTATTTCGTCTGGGGGCATCATATGTTTACATCTGGGATGAGTTATCAGGCACGATGGTTTTTCTCTTTTCTTACCTTTCTTGTGGCTATTCCGAGTGCGATTAAAGTATTTAACTGGTTGTCAACAATGTATGGCGGATCTGTCGATCTTAAACCTCCGCTTCTTTATGCCATCTCCTTTATTTTTCTATTTACAATCGGAGGATTTACGGGACTTACGCTTGGTTCCCTGGCAACAAATATTCAGACCCATAATACTGATTTTGTAGTTGCACATTTTCACTACATCATATTTGGAGGGATGGGATTCGGATTTTTTGCTGCAATGCATTACTGGTATCCCAAGATTTACGGTCGGATGTACAGCATTCGATGGGCAAATATTGCCTGGGGAATTCTTTTTACCGGGTTCAATGTTCTCTACTTTCCAATGTTTATAATAGGACTTCAGGGGATGCCTCGACGATATTTCGATTACGATCCAAAATTTCAAACCGGACAAATCATCTCTTCTATTGGTGCTTTCATACTAATTATTGGTTTGATTGGAATGATTTCCAACCTGGTTTACCATCGCCATCGTGGTGCAATCGCGCCTGCAAATCCATGGCATGGTGTTACCCTCGAATGGCAGATTCCATCACCTCCTCCGCATGAAAACTTTGATGAGGTGCCGACGATTACACATGACCCTTATGTTTTTGATCATCCTTATATAAAGTAATATAACAGATTTATGTCGACAACCGAACACAGTGAATACATAGATAGCGATACCGGAAAAATGGGAATGTGGTTGTTCCTTTTTACCGAACTCTTCTTGTTTGGCGGACTCTTTATCGTTTATGCGGTAATGCGCTCGAAATACTCCGAAGATTTTCATCAGGCAGCGCTCGAACTTAATGCTTTTATTGGCGCTACCAATACAGTTGTGTTGCTTGTGAGCAGTATGACTGTGGCCATGTCTTTAACAGCTATCCAGAAGAATCGTCCTAATGTGGCTATTGCCTTAATATTTGTAACCTTAATTCTGGCAGGAGTATTTATGATGAATAAATACTTCGAATGGGGTCATAAATTTTCGTTGCACCTCTATCCCGGTTCCGATGTGATGAAAAGTCTTCCTCATGGCGAGATCATGTTTTTCGGGCTCTACTTTATGATGACAGGTTTGCATGCCTTGCATGTTATCATTGGAGGTGTACTTTTAACCATTGTAATGTTTAAATTGAAATCAGGAAAGATCAATCAAAATCACTATTTATTACAGGAGAACGGGGCGCTTTACTGGCATCTCGTCGATTTAATCTGGATTTTCCTCTTCCCATTACTTTATCTGATTACTTAATATAAAGCCTTATTTGAATGAAGAACCACGACAATCATATTTCGAGCTATTCGCTGAACCTGAAAGTGTTGCTTATTCTGCTTATTCTGACGACTACTTCTGTACTGGCGATTAAATTCCATTTTGGTGCTTTTACAGTGGCAATTGCACTTATAATTGCATCTGTCAAAGCAGCTATTGTTTTGACCTATTTTATGCACCTCAAATTCGAAAACCTTTTATTACGCCTGATGGTTGGGGGCGTGTTCCTTTTGTTCGCGATAGTTGTCGTGATCACATTTATTGATTATTATTTCAGATAATTTCCCAAACTATGGAATCAGCATTTTCCGGAGCATCCAATTTAGCCGCAGCAGTTGACCGGGCGTTTATTTTCATCTTTGCTATCTCGTTTATTTTCACGATAGGAATAACCATATTAATGATTTATATCGTTATTCACTTTTCGCGAAAAAAAGGGAAAGCTCCGATGCAATTTACAGGAAACACAAAACTTGAAATTATTTGGACAGTAGTTCCACTTATTATTGTTATGGTTATGTTTTATTATGGAACGATTGCATTTACTCCAATGCGTGAAGTTCCTGCAGATGCCATGCCGATTAAAGTAATAGGTCGGATGTGGGTCTGGAGTTTTGATTATGGTGAAGGGAAACTATCTAAAAATCTGGTGGTACCTGTAAACAAGAATATCAGGTTAAATCTTTTCTCTTCCGATGTCAACCACGGTCTTTTTATTCCTGCATTCCGGGTGAAAGAAGATGTGATTCCCGGATATAAAGATTATCTGTGGTTTAGACCTATTGCAAAGGGTGAGTATGATATTTTCTGTACCGAATATTGCGGGTTGGCTCACTCCGGAATGACAGCTAAGGTGATTGTACTTGATAGTCTCGATTATGTGAAATGGTATGCTGAACTAAAGGCGACCGGTAATGTTCCCGATCCTCCGGGTTTTACAGTTATAAAAGCAAATGGTTGTCTCACATGTCATTCACTTGATGGGTCGAAAATTGTGGGTCCTTCATTTAAAGGCCTTTATGGAAGTAAAAGAACTGTTATTACTGATCAGGGTGAGAAACAGGTGGATGCCAACGATGATTACATTAAAAGATCGATTCTCGAACCAAATGCCGAAGTTGTCAAAGGATTTAATAAGGGTTTAATGCAGTCGTACAAGACTGTTCTCAAAGGTGAAGACCTTGATAAAATTGTTGATTACTTTAAAAAAGCAAGTGGGCAAAAATAAATTAAACCGATATTTTTCTGTTATCGTTCGGTTAACCCGGATCAGACTATCCTTGATGGTCTCCATTTCGGCTATGACAGGGTATTTTTTAACCGGAAGTTCCCCAACTGGTGCAATGGTGCTGATGTTTTGTGGCGTCTTCTTACTTGCAGCTGGAACATCCGTTTTGAATCAGGTTCAGGAGTGTCGGCGTGATGCATTAATGAAAAGAACCGCAAAGCGGCCAATTCCTGCCGGAGAAATATCCCGCACTGTTGCTACACTTATTTCCATACTATTGATTGCTGCAGGGACAGAGATGTTGAGTCTGAATGGTTGGATTCCTATGGCTCTAGGTCTTTCAAATATTGTGTTTTATAACCTGATATATACCCCACTTAAGAGTCGAAGCTGGCTTGCTATCATTCCTGGTGCCTTTGTTGGCGCCGTCCCTCCATTGATTGGTTGGACATCGGCTGGATTTTTTATTTTCCATCCCAATGCCATATTCGTCGCCATCTTTGTATTCCTATGGCAGATTCCTCATTTCTGGCTGCTGATGATTAAATATGGGAAAGAGTACGAATCGGCAGGATTCTCCTCTATTTCGAAAATGTTGAACGAGCGACAAATTAAATTGGTTGTTTTCTATTGGGGCATGATCACATCGTTATTCCTACTACTATTCCCGTTTTTCGGTTTTACATTTAAGCCATTACTAATTAGTTTTTTAATAGGAATAAATTTCCTATTTGTTGCATTGTTCCATCGGTTTCTATTCAGGGAAGAGAGTCCAAAAACGATTCGTAAAGCTTTTATTTTAATTAATTCTTATGCGATGGTAATTTTTCTTTTACTTGTGATTAATGCTTTCATTTCCTGAGTTATCAATTTTCGCAAGAAGGGTTTTTTCCTCTTTTGGACTTAATTGCTGAACAATCTTAAACTCTGAAAGAAATTCTCCTGCGATTACTCTGATTATAGTGTAGACAGGTATCGCCAGGATCATTCCGGGTATGCCTGCAATTCCGCCGGCCATCAGAATCACGAAGAAAATCTCAAGCGGATGTGCTTTTACGCTATTGGAGTATATAATAGTCTGTAAAACCATATTATCGATGAATTGAACCACCATAACAACTACTATGACCCAAAACATTAGTGGTAGGGTTACCTCTGTAAAACTTGAATTGAGGTTGTTTGCTACAGCTACCACAAGCCCGAATAAAGCACCAATCCAGGGTCCGATGTAAGGGATAACATTCAGTATTCCAGCAAAGACGCCTACTACAACTGCATGCCCAAATCCCATTCCGGCAATTGTAAATCCTGTGATTGACAAAACCATCACACCTAAAACCTGGAACAACATTCCAATCATGTATCTTTTGAGTAATTTACCAACTTTTTCCATCACCTTCGAAACACGCGATTCGTATTTAACAGGGGCCAATACAAGAATCCAGTTTTCGAAAAGTCCTTCTTCTTTCAAGAAGAAGAACAAAATAAATGAAACAGAAAAAATTGTCATAAAAAGATTTCCCAATACTGTTGCTACAGAGCCGAATACATGACTCACCTCATCAACATTGAGAAGCCCTTTCAATTGTGATTCAAGATAAGTTTCGAGATTTCCCTGCACAGGAATATTAGGTGCAAACTGGGGGAAGTTGATCTTTAAATGATCCAGTGCATTATTCAGATAGGCAATCACCTCCTGCACATTAATAGACGAGAGCTGGTTTACTTCCGATACTACCATAGGGATCAGAAATCCGAAAAAGCAGATCAGGCCAAGCCAGAGTGTTAGCAATGTAAGAAATGCTGCAGCCGATTTTCCAATATGAAACTTTCGATATTTGATCTTCTGATATTTCTGTACGAGCGGACGTCCAATCAGCGCCAAAACTGCCGCAATCAAAATATAGGTGACGATATAGCTGAAATAGTACACAAGAAATCCAAGGAGTAACACCGCCAAAGCAACAATGATATTTTTAATCCGCTGATCCATACAACTGTTAATTAGTACAATCCAAAAATACACTTTTTTCTGATATCATAAATGTGCTAAACCTGTTTTGAAATGAGAATAAATTTTGAAATTTAATTTGATCATTTTGATATAAGTATTAGCCATGATAAAATGTCACTTTCAACTTCCTATTAAATTAGCCATACCTTATTTTTATTTTAAGTAAGATTTGTATAATAAAGCTGTAATCTTTCTGTATTATAGATTACAGAAAGATTACACAAAGTTTACAGAAAGCTTACAGAAATACTGAAGTTGGTAGTACGAAAATATTTTTTAAGCAATGTGAAAATAGATAATTAGAGGTAAATAAAGTGACTTTTTATTGTAATCAATCAATGGATTTCGTATTAGAGCCTTCATTTTGGCCGAAACTCCGCATCTAATTGAGCACCTTCAGAGTTAAATATAGGATTTAGGATTTGCAGGAAATGTAAGACTTGTATGGATTGAAATGAAAAACAAGGACATTTCCTACAAAACCTATGTTTTCTATGTCTTATATTTAGATTTTACAAAAATCAACAGCAAATATTGATAGGCTTATTACCTACAAATATGCATGAATTGAACCGTATCGAAATCTTAATGCACTTAATTAAATAACATTGTCGGAGTTTTGATGGCCTCTGTTTTCAGAATCACAAAGAACGATTATCGTATGTGCTGAATAGTTTTGGCAACAAAGGCGATATTATATTTTAACCATTACATAATTGGTATAATCGTGAAGATTAAAATGTGAATATGTTTTGGCTTGTTTGTTTTAAAATAGATCAAAGCAGCATATCCATGAGTGATTTTCAAAGTTAAACAGTTTTTAATTAAATTTGCCTCTATGACAGTTCAGAAAAATCATCAGTTGATTGCCGAACGGCTCGGCATCAGCATCAGGCAAATAGACAATACGATCACCTTACTTGAAGAGGGAGCTACAGTTCCGTTTATATCGCGTTACCGGAAAGAAATGACGGGTAGTCTCGACGAGGTGGCCATTGGTAATATAAAGGAGGCGATTGAACAACTTGAAGAGCTCGACAAGCGAAAGGTAACTATTTTTAAGACCATCACTGAACAGGAATTACTTACGCCGGAATTGCAGTCGAAAATAGAGCATTGTTTCGATTTGAATGAACTCGAGGACATCTATCTTCCTTATAAACCTAAACGACGTACACGTGCAACTGTGGCCAGGGAAAAAGGTCTCGAACCCCTTGCCAAATTGATTTTTAAACAGTTTGAATCTGATCCCGAAAACCGTGCACTTCAGTTTGTAAATGATGTGGTTTCAGATGCGGCCGAGGCGCTTGCCGGGGCACGTGATATTATTGCAGAATGGATCAACGAAAATCAAAATGCACGCACGATAGTCCGAAACCAATTTTTAAGAGAGGCGGTGATTTCATCGCATGTAGCGAAAGGGAAAGAGGAGGAAGGGATAAAATTCCGTGACTATTTCGACTCAAATGAGCCGATTAAGCGGTGTCCTTCGCACCGTTTATTAGCCATGCGAAGGGGAGAAAAGGAAGGTTTTTTGAAATTGGGTGTTTCTCCCGATGAGGAAAAAGTTGTTGCCGCCTTAGATCATTATTTTGTGAAAAGCCGAAACGACAGCGGTGTGCAAATGTCACTTGCGGTGAAAGACAGTTATAAAAGATTGCTGGCTCCTGCTATCGAAACAGAGTTTTTTGGCTCTTCTAAATTCCAGGCTGATGCCGAGGCGATAAGGGTGTTTGCAGAAAACTTGCGGCAGTTACTTCTTGCTGCACCGCTCGGACAAAAGCGGGTACTCGCGCTTGATCCTGGTTACAGGTCAGGATGTAAATTGGTTTGTCTTGATGCACAAGGGAATCTGGTTCATAATGAAACAATTTATCCTCATCAACCTCAGTCAGAAGTGAGCCAGTCTATACGCAAGGTTTCGGCGCTTGTAAATACTTATAAGATTGACGCAATTGCTATTGGAGATGGTACAGCAAGTCGTGAGACAGAAGCGTTTATCAAAAAGATCACATTCGATCGTCCTTTACAGGTATTTGTTGTAAGCGAGGATGGAGCTTCAATTTATTCGGCATCGAAAGTAGCGCGTGATGAATTTCCACAATACGATGTCACCGTGCGGGGTGCTGTATCAATTGGGCGTCGCTTGATGGATCCCCTCGCAGAACTCGTTAAGATTGAAGCCAAATCGATTGGCGTTGGGCAGTATCAGCACGATGTTGATCAGAAATTATTGCAGAAAGGTCTTGACACCGTGGTTGAATCATGTGTAAATCTGGTTGGTGTAAATGTCAATACAGCGAGCAGTCACCTTCTCAACTTTGTGTCTGGATTAGGGCCGTTGCTTGCACAGAATATTGTTGATTATCGCAAAGAGAACGGGCCTTTTACCTCAAGAACCGAGTTGAAGAAGGTTGCCAGGATGGGACCAAAAGCATTTGAACAATGTGCGGGATTTCTCCGGATTCCGGGTGGTGTAAACCCGCTTGATAATTCTGCAGTTCACCCTGAACGTTATCAACTTGTGAGTAAAATTGCTTCTGACAGAAAGTGTAAAGTTGAGGAGCTGATAGGGTTGGAGAATCTAAGGTCGGAGATAGTTGCCGAGAATTACCTGAATGAAGAAGTCGGCCTCCCAACTTTAAATGATATCCTTGCCGAACTTGCCAAACCAGGTCTTGATCCACGATCAGGAATCAAAGTATTCGAATTTTCGGATGGCGTCTATTCAATGAAAGATTTGCAGGTTGGCATGTTGCTACCTGGAATTGTCACGAACATCACACGGTTTGGCGTCTTTGTCGATGTTGGCGTAAAACAAGATGGATTGGTGCATATCAGCGAACTGGCCAACCGTTTTGTGAGCGATCCATCTGAAGTCGTTAAATTGCATCAACACGTCAAAGTGAAGGTTCTTGAAGTAGATATCGCCAGAAAAAGAATTGCTTTTTCGATGAAACAGGCAGAATAACTGCTTAAGAATCAAGATTAATTTTTAAACGGTTTTGCTATACGAAGATTGCAATCGTGATTGATTGCTTTCTTTGTGCGGTAATTTTGAAAAGCCAAGCAAATCTACTCCTGGACTTTTTTATCAAGCACCAGAATTTCATTGACCACAATTTCGGAGACATAATGTGTTTCACCATTTTTATCCTCGTATGAATGATTGGTCAGTTTTCCTTCAATCGCAACCTCAGTCCCTTTTTTTAAGTATTTTTCTGCAACTTCGGCTTGTTTTCCCCAGGCAACTAATTTGTGCCAGGTAGTTTCTGACATCTTGTTGCCATTATGATCGCGATAAGATTCATTTGTTGCAACAGAAAAATTAGCTATGGATTTTTCGCTATCCAACTTTTTCATTTTAGGATTGTCTCCCAGACGGCCTATTAGCCTGACACTGTTTCTTAATGCTGTCATAGTTCTTATCTTTTTAAATAAAGGAAAAAATTTTATTACGCAAAGTTACAATGACTTTGTTATGACAATCGTATGATAACCGGATGTTTACGGATACATTCGAAAATAAACGGTTAAAATCGTATTTAATCGGATATATTTGTGTATATTAGTACACTAAAACCAAAAGCAGTTTTCTATTCTGACGATTTTGGGACTAGACTTTGTATAACCTCCTGAATGATATGTTATGAGTGATCGCAAATGCCTTGAGTGTCATGAGCAACTGAGGGGTCGGGCTGACCAAAAATTTTGTAATGATCAATGTCGGAGTGCCTACAATAACCGACAGTTCGTTGATCCGAATAAGGTAATCAGAACGATTAACCGGATTCTTAAAAAAAACTATTTTATCCTGTCCGCGCTTAATCCGGAGGGAAAAAACACTGTTTTCTTAAACGATTTGCAAAAAAAAGGTTACCGATTTGATTATTTTACCTGTTCATTTACTGATCGGAACAAGCGTGTCTATTATTTCTGCTACGATATGGGTTATTGCGAGCTCGAGAATAATAAAGTGTTTCTGGTACGGCGTGATCTAAACGGCGACCTGGTTCTGCCCAAAAAGGAGGCGTCAAAAGATAAAATGATCCATCTGTCGGATAGCAATATTGCAATCTGACAATGTAAATTATTAATCTGGCAATTGGATGTAACAAGAAAATTGAACTTTTTGTCAGGTTATTCCAGATTGGGCTTTTAATAATAAAATCAAAACCCACTAAAATTTAGCGGGTTTTGATTTTGTTAATGGATTTTTGCCGATTATTAAACCGGGTTTTCCAACTCTTCATTTGGAGTTGCAATATCTTTATCAACCAAAATTCTACCGCAATATTCGCATACAATAATTTTCTTTCTTGAGGCGATATCGAGCTGACGTTGTGGCGGAATTTTGTTGAAACAACCTCCACAGGCGTCACGCTGTACAGTAACTACTGAAAGTCCGTTACGCGCATTTTTGCGAATGCGGTTAAATGCCATCACAAGACGATCTTCAATAAGACTTTCAATTTTGGTCACTTTACTTCTCAGTTTATCTTCCTCAACAGCTGTTTCTGCAGTAATCTCCTGTAATTCTTTTTTCTTTCTAATCAAATCTTCTTCGCGCTCTTTCAAAAGTTTTTCTGATGAATCAGCAGATTCTGTTTTTGACTTGATTTCAATTGTAAACTCACGAATTTTTTTTTCAGAAAGCTCAATTTCGAGGGTCTGAAACTCTATCTCTTTCGATAGAGAATCAAATTCACGGTTATTGCGGACGTTTTCTTGTTGTTCTTTATATTTTTCAATTTTAACCTTCGACTCTTTTATTTCTGTCTTTTTATTAGTAATGGCGAGATTAAGAGTTTTGATTTCGTCGCTGTAATTGGTAAGACGGGTCTTTAGTCCGATAATCTCATCTTCCAAATCCTGAACTTCCAATGGGAGCTCACCGCGTAATGTGTTGATCTTATCTATTTCTGATGCAACGGTTTGAAGCTCGTAGAGCATTTTAAGTTTCTCCTGAACAGAAACCTCTTTTCCTTCGGTTGATTTGATATTATTTACTGGCATATACTGAAATTTACAATTTTGTTACCTCTGACAAAGATACAATACAGGGTTCGATTTTACTTCCGATAAACGGAGTGCAAAGTTAGGGAAATTTTTTATAAGTATTTCATAAAAAAGCTCCTTCGTGAACTGTTCGCTTTCATAGTGCCCAATATCGGCTATGATGATTTTCTCTTCTGCATCAAAAAAATCATGGTACTTCATGTCAGCAGTTACGAAGATGTCAGCACCTGCTGCAATCGCAGCTGGTAAAAGAAAACTCCCTGTTCCTCCGCACACCGCTACCTTTCGAACTGTTTTCCCTAATAAATAAGTATGACGAATAGCTGTACATCCAAAAATTCCGAGTAATCGCGAAAGAAAATCAATTTCATTCTCGGCACCAGGGAGTTCACCAATCATTCCTGCGCCAACTTCGGATATCGTATTTTCGAGAGGATATAGGTCGTAAGCTACCTTTTCGTAGGGATGGGTTTTTAATAAGGCACTGATTATTTTGTTTTTGGAGTGTTTGAAGAAAATAGTTTCGAAACGTACTTCTTTTTCGAAATGAAACTCACCTATTTCTCCGACATATGGATTAGCCTCATCACCAGCTCTGAATGTTCCCGAACCTTCGGCGTTGAAACTGCATTTATCGTAATTCCCGATTTTTCCTGCTCCTGCTTCAAATACTGCTTCCCGAACTTTGTCAAGATGATCTTCCGGAATAAAAGTAACTAATTTAAGAAGTTGGTCTTTCGCAGGGGCAAGGATGCTGGTATTGGTTAACCCAATTTTTTCGCAGATTTTTGAATTCACTCCACCTATCACACTGTCCAGATTTGTATGTGCTGCATAAATGGCAATGTCGTTTTTGATGGCTTTAATTACGCAGCGCTCGACATAGGATGTCCCATTAAGTCGCTTAATCCCTTTAAAAAGAATCGGGTGATGTGAAATGATGAGTTCGCATCCGGTTTCAATTGCTTCTTCAATAACTGCCTCGGTAACATCAAGCGTAATAAGCGCGGAGGTGATTGTTGTTTCCGGATCGCCGATGATGAGTCCAGCATTGTCATACGATTCCTGATATGCAGGTGGGGCAACAGACTCAAGATAACTGATGATCTCCCTGATGTTCATTTTGGATTAAGTTATTAAGGTACAATTTGAAATTTTTTTTATAAAAAAAGGAAAGGAGAGCAATCGGTTCACAACTCTTCTCTTATCTCAAGCAGGTAGTTTTTAATCATCTGCAGTTTTTGAACAATTACGAAGGTATTTTCTGTCTCAGTTTTGTTCTCTTTGATTTTAGTTTTTGCCCCTTTGAGCGTCATGCCACGTTCTTTGACCAGATGATTGATAAGCGATAGATGATCAATATCTTCCTGAGTATAAAACCGGTCTCCCTTTTTATTTTTAAATGGTTTGATCGTATCGAACTCTTTCTCCCAGAAACGCAGCGTCGACGGAGCGAGTTCAAATTTCCCGGCAACTTCGCCAATTGAATAGTAAAGCTTCTCTGATTTCGGTTCTTTAAATGCCACAGTTATTTGGTTTTAGTCGAAACTTTGTCCCATGTTTGATGATATAGCAATCATCTTTTCGTATTCCGCAGGTGTAAGATCCTGGAAATAATAGTTTTGAGGATTAACTTTTACTCCATTTTTGCTTACTTCATAATGAAGGTGAGGTGCAGTTGATGTTCCGGTACTGCCCACAAAACCAATCACATCTCCACGATTAACCTTCTGTCCTACTTTAACATTAATTCTACTTAAATGAGCATAATAAGTTTCATAGCCAAAACCGTGATCTATAACAACGGTATTGCCATAACCTGTCTGCCGTTCCGTCGATTTGACGACGCCAATGCCTGTGGCAAAAACGTCTGTCCCTGTAGCGGCTGTAAAGTCCATCCCATAATGGAAGCGCAGAATTTTATAAATCGGATGCATCCGCATTCCCCATCCGGAAGCTGTCTGTTTTAGATCTTTATTTGACACAGGCATGATTGAAGGCATACTTGCGATCATTTTTTCTCTGTTCATTGCCATTTTAGCAACTTCGTCATACGATTTGGCCTGGACAAAAACTTGTTTGGAGAGGATATCAAGTTTTCGGGTAGTGCTGATAATTAATTCGGAATTATCCATTTCCTCAAGTTTTGAATAGCGGTTGGCGCCACCAAAACCTGCCATCCTTACAGATGAAGGGATAGGTTCTGATTCAAAAATAACCCTGTAAATATTGTCATCACGATTCTGAATGTCTTCAAGCACCTTCGATACTTTCTCGAAGTCTTTATTCATCAGGGTATATTGTGATAGCAATTGTTCATTTTGCCGTTTCAGTCTTTTGGTCTGTGGTGGATCAAAAAACTGGAGGAAGATAAAGAAAAAGATCACTCCGGATACTAGCCCCGTTGACACATAACCGAGCATCCTACGCAAGAGCGTTTTGATGTTTCGTTCAATTTTGTCAAAGCTTAGGGTGTCAGGATTGAATCTGTAATTGGTTTTACCCATCTATATATCTCTTTTATTTTGATTCACTATGGTCAAAATTAGCGAAAAAATCTAATTTTGCAACGTTTTAAGAAAATCAGTTTCGACTTAAGGATTACAAATCTATTAAAATAATCTCTTTTTATAACCAAATTTCCTTCCGAAATATTGATTTTAAAGGTTTTTTAACACATTATTTATATGAATTCAAAACAGATACGTCAGACTTTTCTCGATTTTTTTGCATCCAAAGAGCATACTATTGTACCTTCAGCTCCAATGGTTGTTAAAAATGACCCCACTCTGATGTTTACAAATGCAGGGATGAACCAGTTCAAGGATATTTTTCTGGGTAATTCGCCTGCAAATTATCCACGTATTGCTGATACGCAGAAATGTCTAAGGGTTTCAGGAAAACATAATGACCTTGAGGAAGTTGGTCACGACACCTACCATCACACGATGTTTGAGATGTTGGGTAACTGGTCGTTTGGTAACTATTTTAAGAAGGAAGCCATTGACTGGGCCTGGGAATTGCTGGTTGATGTTTATAAAATTCCGGTAGATAAACTGTATGTAACTATATTCGAGGGTGACGAAAAGGATGGTGTTCCGATGGATACAGAAGCACACGATTTATGGATCAAGTACCTTCCCGAAGATCGTATCCTGAAAGGGAACAAAAAGGACAATTTCTGGGAAATGGGTGAATCGGGTCCTTGTGGTCCTTGCTCCGAAATTCATGTTGACATCCGAAACGAGGACGAAAAGGCGAGAATAGCCGGACGTGACCTCGTAAACGAAAGTCATCCCCAGGTCATCGAAATATGGAACCTCGTCTTTATTCAGTTTAACCGCAAAGCCAATGGCCAGCTCGAAGAACTTCCTGCCAGGCATGTCGACACCGGAATGGGTTTCGAACGTTTGTGCATGGTGATCCAGGGGAAGCAATCGAATTACGATACCGATGTGTTCCAGGATGTGATTACAGAGATTGCCCACCTTGCAGGTAAAAGATATGGAACCGACGAAAAAGCGGATATTGCAATGCGTGTGATTGCTGATCACCTGCGTGCGATCTCATTCGCGATTACGGATGGTCAGTTGCCTTCGAATAACAAAGTGGGCTATGTCATTCGTCGGATTCTGCGTCGCGCGGTTCGTTACGGTTACACGTTCCTTGGTTTTAGGAAGCCATTTATTCATCAGTTGGTAAAAGTTTTGACTGAAAATATGGGTGGTGCTTTTCCTGAACTCATCAAACAACAGGAGCTTGTGGTGAACGTGATGCGTGAGGAAGAGGATTCTTTTCTGCGCACACTCGAAACAGGAATCAAATTGTTGGATACAATTATTGAAGATACCAAGAAGAAAAACGGCACTGAAGTTGATGGTAATGTTGCGTTCGAACTATACGATACATTCGGATTTCCGCTTGACCTTACCGAGCTGATCCTGCGCGAACAAGGCCTTACGGTAAATCGTGTCGGTTTTGAATTGGCAATGGAAGCACAGAAAAACCGTTCACGAAGCGCTACCCAACTCGAAACAGGCGACTGGATCGAATTGCAACAAGCAGCAGGTGATGGATTTGTAGGATACGATACGCTCGAAACGAGCGTGAAAATTAACCGTTACCGGAAAGTAAAAGGTAAAAAAGGGGAGTTTTATCAGCTTGTTTTCAACACAACCCCGTTTTATGCTGAGTCGGGAGGCCAGGTTGGCGATTCAGGTACGATTGAATCTGATGGCAAAAAGGTTGAGATCTTCGATACAGTGAAGGAAAACAACCTCACTGTTCACCTTTCAAAAGAACTTCCTGGCCATCCGGAAGCGGTTTTTACAGCCGTTGTTAATTTGAAGAATCGCAGACTCACTGAGAATAATCACACGGCAACACATTTGCTCGATCACGCATTACGCGAAATACTCGGAACCCATATCGAGCAGAAAGGCTCACTGGTATCGCCCGATTCACTTCGCTTCGACTTTAATCACTTTCAGAAAGTTACAGAAGAAGAGCTTACCAGGATTCAGATTCGTGTTAATGAGTTGATCCGTGCTAACGATAAACGCGACGAACATCGTGAAGTACCGATTGCCGAAGCCGAAATGATGGGTGCCATTGCTTTATTCGGAGAGAAATATGGCGATCGAGTTCGGGTGATCAAATTCGGCGATTCGGTCGAATTGTGTGGCGGCTGCCATGTTGAATCAACCGGAACCATCGGGCAATTTGTAATCCTTTCCGAAGGATCGATCTCTGCCGGGGTACGTCGAATAGAGGCGATCACCGCCGATAAGGCCGACGAGTACATCAACAGTCATTTGAAAACGCTTAAGGAAGTTGCCACCATCTTTAATAATCCGGCTGATCTGAAAGGGGCAGTTGAAGAATTATTTGCCAGGTACAACACTCTTACCAAACAGGTGGAGGCTTTTGAAAAGGAGAGCGCCGGAAAAATGAAGAAGGAACTTCTGCTCCAGGTTGAATCCATTAATGGCGTCAACTTCCTGGCGCAACAGCTGAAGGTCGATAATGCGGCAATGATCAAGGATATTGCCTTCCAGTTAAAAGGAGAAGTCGAAAATCTGTTTTTGGTACTTGCTGCCGAGATCGATGGCAAGGCCAATGTCCATGTAATGATTTCTGAAAATCTCGTTAAAGCGCATGGTTTGAATGCCGGTGCAATTATTCGTGAATTGGCCAAAACAGTCAATGGTGGCGGTGGAGGACAGGCGTTTTATGCGACTGCTGGCGGAAAAGAACCTGCAGGAATTCCGCTTCTGTTAACGAATGCCAGGAAATTAGTCTGACAGACCATCAATCAAACAGAATTAAGGATCAATTAGATAAAATGCCCTTTCCAGAAGATAAATTGGTCTTCAGAAGGGCATTTTATTTATTAGGAAGTGGAAGCTTAGGCTTAATTAATCAGAATTAATGAGGTGGATAAAGTCAAGAAAAGTGTTTAGATTTGAGATTAGTATTATATTGCACATACTTAAAACCAAATTAAAATGACAAAACATACACGAAGGGAGCTTTTAACACTTGCTTTACCGGTCACTATTGGCGCTGCGGTTGGATTAAACAGTACAAGTGCTTTGGGTAAAAGTATTACTTCTGAATCCTCATTGTCCGAAAAGAAATTGAAAATTGTAGTGGTAGGGGCTCATCCTGATGATCCGGAAACAATATGTGGTGGTTTAATGGCTTTGTATTCAAGTTTAGATCATGAGGTTGTTTCAGTCTATTTAACGCGTGGCGAAGCGGGGATTGAGGGTAAATCGCATGAGGAATCTTCTCGGATCCGCACTGCGGAGGCACTAAATGCATGCGATATTTTAAAAGTGCGTCCCGTATTCATTGGACAAATTGATGGAAATTGCGAGATCACAAAAGAGAGATATGCTCCACTGTTAGACCTTTTCAAAAATGAAAAACCGGATATCATTCTTACACATTGGCCAATTGACTCCCATCGGGATCATCGTATTTGCTCTGTTTTAGTTTATGATGCCTGGTTAAATATGGGCCGACAATCTGCACTTTACTATTGTGAAGCGATGAGCGGTACACAATCGCAAAATTTTAATCCAACCGATTATATCGACATTACAAGCGTAGTAAAGCAAAAACACAAGGCTTGTTTTGCACATGTAAGCCAGGAACTGGAAGAATCCTATAAAGACCACCATGGGAAAATGGAGTTGTTTCGTGGAATGGAATTTGGATGCGGGTATGCAGAAGCGTTTGTCCGACATGTTAAGAGTCCGGGAATTTACCTGAAGTAATTCTTTGGAGTTATAAGTGATGAATTGAACTTGCAAAATTAAGATTGGTGGAAATCAATTTCTGAATAGTTTTGCAAAGATATCATTCAAAGAATTTTCACAAAACGACAGACTAAAAGTTAGTTTTTAGATTCCGTTCTGGACGACTAAACAATACTTTTTTGCCACTTTTATTGAAATACTAAAACATGAAGACCAAGGAAAAACCTTCTGATGAGACAATGAATCAATGGCATGATGACCCTTCAAACTGGAAGTTAGGTATATTTTATTTCAACAAAAACGACAAGCGGATCTTTCCTCCCAAAAGATTGGAAGGGATGGGATGGACCGTTAATTTCGCAAATCCCTATTCATTGCTTGCCCTGGCAGGCATTATCGGTTTAACAGTTTTAATCACAAAATATTTGCTGTGAGGCCTTAAAATGGTAGCCGATTTCAATTAGATTTACCGGGGCGGGTGAACAAACACCTGCCTTTGTTTTTTATTCTATTTTAGCAATCTAAATATATATCCGAATGAAGAATTTTTTCAAGTTCCTTTTCTCAGTATCAACAGCCGGATTTCTGCTGCTTCTGTTTGCTTTTGCCTTAGGCTTCGCCACTTTTGTCGAAAATTCCTATGGTGTCGAAGCGGCTCGTTCGATGGTCTATAATTCGTGGTGGCTCGAACTCATACTGCTGTTACTCACCATTAATATGATTGCCAATTTTATCATCTTTAAAATGTATAAGCCTCAAAGGCTTACGATGGGTGTTTTCCATCTGGCCTTTATACTTATCATTATTGGAGCAGGCGTAACCCGCTATTTTGGAAGCGAAGGCAATGTTCATATTCGCGAAGGTGAGAGTACGAATGTGATTGTGTCAACAGAAACGAAATTTAATATTGCTGCTGAATATCATGGCGAGAAACACCAATTATCCACTTCGGCCAATGTCGCAACGGGCTCAGGAAAGCAGCTTTCGGAAGAGTTCAAAATCGGAGACAAGAAGATTGGAATAAAATCGGTCAATTACCTGGCCGATGCGCAGCGCAGTTTAGAGGCTGATCCCAAAGGCGAACCAATTATCGAACTGGTTTTTGCGCAAAATGGTGCTATGCAGACTGAAATGCTTCATGCTGGTCAGGTGATCGCTCCTAACGGGATCACAGTAGGTTTTAACAGCCAGGCGATGGTCCGTTTTAATTACAAAGGCGATTCGCTGAAGATCTTTTCGAACGACTCCATCCGTACTATGGATATGCAGGGGAAGGATGCGGTTGCATTTCCTGCGATGACTGAAATTGCCTGTAACGAAAAAGTAATTTACCGCACAGCGAACCTGACACTCGTTGTGAAAAAATTCTTGCCAGCTGCAAAGGCAGTTGCTGTTGCCGGAAACGGAACACCAACCGGCGAAAATGCGCTGATTGTTCAGTTAAGCGACAATCAGGAACAACAGTTTGTTACGATCTGGACCAATTCGCAGAAAGAAACTATGAAATACTCAGGTATTTTCGAAGGGGTGAATTACAAAATGTGGATCGGTCCCGAAGAAATCGTATTGCCTTTCTCTTTGAAGCTGAACGATTTTGTACTTGCAAGGTATCCCGGATCGAATAGCCCTTCCTCCTACGAAAGTCATATTACCCTTACCGATAAGGAACTTGGGTTAAACGAAGAGCATAAAATATTTATGAATAATGTATTAAAACACCGGGGATATCGTTTCTATCAATCTTCGTACGATCAGGATGAAAAAGGTACGATCCTTTCAGTTAACAGGGATCTTGCGGGAACTACAATCACCTATTTTGGCTATTTCTTTTTGTTCCTTGGAATTCTTTTATCAATATTCAATACCAAGAGTCACTTCTACGATTTGATGAAACGCGCCTCTGCGGGAACTACGCTGGTGGTTATTTTTCTTCTGTCTAACGCTTTTTCTGCAAGTGCGGAAATTCCTCAGCCTGTCTCACCAGTTATTTCGGGTGAGTTTGCCAAAGTGTGGGTGCAGGGGCACGACGGGCGAATAAAGCCATTCAGTACATTGGCATACGAAGTGGTGATGAAGGTCTCCCGATCCGAATCGATGGAAGGACAGGTGCCCGAACAGATTGTACTTGGAATGGCCGCACATCCGCAGGAGTGGCAGTCGGTAGAGATGATTGCGATTTCTGACGATCAGATTCTGGCAAAGCTCGGAAGAAACAGCGGGCAAGCCTCTTTTGCCGACTTTTTCGATCCTCAGGGAAACTATAAACTGGCCAATGACGTGCAACTTGCCTATGCCAAAAAACCGGCAGAGCGAAAAGTTTACGATAACAATGTGATAAAAGTGGATGACAGGCTCAATGTCGTTTACCAGGTTTATCATGGCGATATGTTCAGCTTTTTCCCATCGCCGAAATCGATTGATTTACCTTGGTTTGCACCTGTCATTGGGCAAGCGCCCGTTAATTATGGTGTCGATTCGATATTCGTTACCATTGCATACCCTGCTTTTCTGGAAGCATTACGAAGCGGGAATCAGCAATTGAGCCTTCAGTCTGTAGCCGGAATTATCAACTACCAGCAAAAATACGGTTCGGCGCTTATTCCGGGAAAAACAAAACAACAGCTCGAAATCATTTACAATCATGTCAATATCTTCAAGGATCTGTCCGGTTGGTATGTCCTGCTGGGATTTGTCCTGCTGGGATTTTTCTTTTATGCGCTCTTTACCGGCAAACCTTTGCGCAAAAAGGCGGTCAACTATACGGTGATCGGGTTATTTGCAGGTTTTCTGGCGCACTCTGCGGGTTTGATCGTTCGCGGATATGTTTCGGGCCACATGCCCTGGAGTAACGGATACGAATCGATGATCTACATCGCATGGGCAGTAATGTTGGCGGGACTTATTTTTGCACGTCGCAATCCGATGGTGCTTGCTGCAGCGGCAATCTTGTCCGGGCTCACCCTTTTTGTAGCGCAAATGAGCTGGCTAAATCCCGAAATCACCAACCTTGTACCAGTTCTTAAATCATATTGGCTGACCATTCATGTAGCCATTATTACAGCCAGTTACGGATTTTTAGGGGTAAGTGCCATTATTGGAATTATCAACCTTCTAATGTCGGCTTTCCGAAATCTATCAAACCAATACCGAATCAAGGCTACGGTGGCTCAACTATCTTTAATTAGCGAGGCAGCAATGATCCTCGGCCTCTATTTTCTAACGATTGGGACCTTCCTTGGCGGAATATGGGCCAACGAATCGTGGGGACGTTATTGGGGATGGGACTCCAAAGAGACATGGTCGCTTGTAACCATTCTGGTTTATGGGTTCATTTCGCATATGCGGATGATCCCTGGTTTCAAAGGTTGGTTTGCCTTTAACCTTGCATCAGTTATCGGACTGTTATCGGTATTGATGACTTATCTTGGGGTGAATTATTACCTTTCGGGACTTCACTCGTATGGTAGCGGCGAAGGACTAAAGTTCCCGGTTGTCGTGGTAGTTCTCTTTGCCGTAGTGGGTGTTATCGCCTTTGTAGCGAAAAAGAAAGATGACAAATTCGAGCTTGCATCGAAGAAATAAAATTCAAGGAGATTAATCCTATTTGCCCCGACAGGTTTTAAGAATCTGTCGGGGCCTTTTTGGTAATCAAATTCAATATTTGACAAAGCCGATGTTCTGAAGTACAAAGCCGGAGTTCAGTTATACAAGGCCGGTGTTCAGAAGTACAAAGCCGGAGTTAAATTATACAAAGCCGGAGTTAAATTATACAAAACCGATGTTCTGAAGTACAAAGCCGGAGCTCAGTTATACAAGACCGGTGTTCAGAAGTACAAAGCCGGAGTTAAATTATACAAGGCCGATGTTCTGAAGTACAAAGCCGGAGCTCAGTTATACAAGACCGGTGTTCAGAAGTACAAAGCCGGAGCTAAGTTATACGGCCGGAGTTCTGAAGTACTAAACCGGAGTTAAATTATACAATACAGTAGTTCTGAATGACGAAGCCAATCCAATTTTTACACTGGCCGATGTTCTGAATAACGAAGCCAACCTTAATAACCTGAGTTCGAAATAAGTAATTCTTTAAAATAGAGCTAGTTGTCCGTAGTTAGGTTCAACATCATATTTAATTGATGGTTTTTTAGGAAGGAAAGAATATGCTAACAATCCAGAGATA